>Ga0075308_1000006_pt1 | contig 136810 bp, 107 predicted proteins | sample Joice_ThreeSqA_D_3_FD_120062 | JGI IMG/M metagenome (GOLD analysis project Ga0075308, IMG submission 120062) | Natural and restored wetland microbial communities from the San Francisco Bay, California, USA, that impact long-term carbon... | ecosystem: Environmental > Terrestrial > Soil >... | reverse complement strand
CCACAACAGACCAGGGAGCAGGTATGTTCCTGACCAGTAGAACCCAAATGCCCACTCCCAAACCATGGACACCAAATCCTGATAGTATGGAGCGAACGACCAGGGGAACTTTCATCCAGAATCGTCCGAAAGCATTTGAAGGGAAATCTGAAATTCTTTCTTGTTGCATGATCTTAAATTTTAAAATGATACAACAAGTATCTCAAATATATCAGCCACAATCGACCGATATCAGGAAGTCGAACGCATTTGTCAATTCATCTTTCGGAATTCGCTGGGAGTTTGGCCTGTTTCTTTTTTAAAAGCTGTATTGAAAGAGGATTTAGAATTGAATCCAGCCTCATACATTGCCTCCAACACGGTCAGTTTATCATCCGCAGATTCTTTCAGGATGTGTTGGACTTCCTGGATTCTGTAGGAATTAATAAAATCGAAAAAACTCTTGTTAAACGATTGATTGATCACCTGGGACAGGTGCTTGGTAGAAACTGATAGTTTATCAGATAGATCGGCAAGACTCAGCTGAGGATCCAAAAAGGGTTTGTCAGTGCTGAGCAAATCCAGCAGTTGCTTCCTGTATGCTTCTATCTGGCCCGGTGTCAGATTCGACGCCAGGTACTTGGCTGTTTCATTTTGAGTAATGCCCGCAAAAATCTCTGGTTGCCGTAGGGCTTTAAAGATGACCTTATTCACGAAGTAAAAGACAAAAATGAGCAGAAGAACCAGGGTGACCATAAACACAGAGATGTTTTCTGCCAGGGCTATGAAATTGTGGATCAGTGATATAAAGGCGACCAGGCCAAAGGTATTAATAGAGAAACTAAGCCAATCCAGATTGATTTGATCAATTTGAGAATATTTATTCTTAATTATTTTACGATAATTCCAAAGGGAATTGTAGGTCAGGCCCAGGTAAACAAAGAAGTGGGCATACATTAGAGCGGTTATCAGGTAGAACTGCCAGGGCAGATCGTTATTGATGATTTCTTCCGATGTAGCAGGCGTAAAGTTCTTTAAGAGGAGGAGTGTAACAGTAAGCAGCAGGTAGGGTATCAGATGCAGCAGGTTCTTGCCGGATAATCTGAAGTCTCTAAAAATGACGCCCTGAGTGTAGAGGTAGAATAATGGACCATAGAGAAGAAAGAAGCCGTCATCGATATGTTGCAGGAATTTCCATTTCAAAACGATACCATTCATCTGTAATGTGAGGTCTCCCATATTCCAGGCGATCAGAAGAAATATGGTACCCAGCAGAATGTTATTGCGCCGGTTCCCTTTTTTATGTGTGATCAGAAAGATGCCAACAAACAGAAGCTGGAAGGTGATTAGAAATGCTAGAAGTAAAATCAGACCTGGTTCCATTTTTTAAAAGTAGTTGTTTACGTCACGATATGCCACAAAATTAGCTGCAAAAGCTGAACCCCTCCCCTCCGGTTTAAAAGTCATCATAGTTGGATTCAGTACTTTTTTTATCTTGAGGCAGTTAAAAAACATTGAATTATGAAAATTAAGTTGCGTTTACTGGGAAGTTCTTTGCTTATTTTATTGGTTTTCACCACCAAACCGTTGATTGCACAGACCAATGATCAGATGGTGAATACGGTGAAGAATATGATACAACAATTTGAAGAATTCAAAGCAGAAGATTCTGATAAAGATGAGGTTATAGATGAAGGTGCCTCCTTCGATCCGCAAGCCCTATTCAAAGATGGGGCATTCTATGCCGACGCTTTGAAGGACCCTGGAAAGATGTTCACCCTGACTGATAATCAAAATGGATATACAATTGTAGATGAGAAAGAGTTCCCAACAAATAGTGTAGACCTTGTTTTTTCGTTTACTGCGCTACCGGGTTTTACGAGTCTGAATGCCTGGTATGATCTTTCTTCCCTGGAAGATGCAAACGGCAAAAATTTGCTGATGTCAGACAAGGAAATTGAAAAGTACATTGAACATGGCATCATTGGTGATGAATTCAACTACCCTGTACCCGGAGAATTCACCCTCAAGCAGTGGCTTAACAGAGAATTGAAATATGGTGAGTCCCTCTCCGTAATAGGGTCCATCTATTTAGAGTATCCATCTGAATATAAGTCAGTTGCTTTTAGTAAAGAGGATGTTGGTATTTTAAAGACCGCAGGCGGTATAGAGATCAGGCTGATCGATATGGACCGGAACCTGGTCACACTGACCATGAAGGGGAACCGGCGCGATATTGAAGGTTTAAATATGGTGATCCTGAATGCAGAAGGGAAGCTGTTCAACTCTTTTTCATCCAAAGCCATCGATGCAAATATGTATGATACCGAAAAGAAAACAATAAAGGATCTAAAGGACGAAGAGATCGCCGCCTCCGTGGAGAACTTCAGTATGTCGAATATGGAAATTGAGCAGGTTAAAAAAATTCAAGTATATGGCAATATCCATGCGATCGTGTTCACGAAGATAGACTCCTACGAAAGTTTGAATACCCCGTTTAGCGTATCAATACCACTGGAGTTTTGAACGGGTTGGATCCAAAAGTCTGAGTGTGGTTATTGCCCCGTTATTTCATTGTATATGGAGGTAACCAGTCGGGATTCATCCTCGCTGAATTCAGCAAGTACCTCTTCCATGGTTTTCGACTGTTCGATCAGATCTTTCACCTTTTTCTGTCGCTCAACCATCTCCTGGATGTGTTTATAGATTGCTTCACGTCCCACAGGATCGCTGTGACCGCTCACAAATGTATCGGCATCCAGTGTTTCAAGCATTTTTGTCAGTGTCAGCACGTGCTGGAATGAGTTGCCGCCCTTATTGGAGTGGATCAGCTGGGGGCGGGTGTTGAAATACTGATCACCGATGAAAGCCACCTTTTCCTTGGGATCATACACCACACAGTCACCGGTAGTGTGACCCACGCCAAAATAGTAGAGTTCAACTTTATCTTTTCCCAACCACACATTCATTTTTTTCTTAAAGGTCAGCGATGGAGTAAAAGGATAAAATTCAGGTTCCCCCCAGTCCGATTCGCGGCCAAAGTTTTCCTTGAAAAAATCATCCCGGCAGTTTTCCTGTGCTATGAAAGTGACGGAAGCAGGGAAATATCTGTTTCCCATAATGTGATCCCCGTCGCTGTGGGTATTGACAAGGTACCTGATGGATTTATCCGTTATATTTTTAATGGCTTCAATTGTCTGTTTTACAGATCCTTCATCCATCTTTGCATCTATTACGAGCACTCCATTTTCACCAACAATTACACCGCTGTTCGAACCCTGGCCCCCATTAACCTGGTAGACACCATCAGCGATCATTTCCAGCGATACCGGTGGGGTTTCACGTTCCTGGGCATTTAACAGAGCGCCGGTAAAAATTACCAGTAACACCACTCCAATCATTTTAGCCTTTTTCATGACTTTAAATTTTCGATTCAGATTAACTATAAATGTAAGGCCTAAAAATCACATATAACAAATAGATCTCACATTTTGATTTCCCTTTTTGCACGGACCGGAATTATCATTTGCAGGTGAACATAAACAATTCTTTCCTGTGTGTTGTTAATCTTTCTCACAATAACATTATCACAATGAAAGAGATCAGGAAAGAGGATGTCAGCCAGGAGGTTTTTGACCTCTATGACGAGTACGCGCACAATAGGATTGACAGAAGACAATTTATGAACAGGTTGTCTGCTTATGCCATTGGTGGTATTACTGTCGCATCGCTGCTCAGTTTTATTATGCCCAACTACGAGGACAATCTCCAGATCAAGCCGGATGATCCAAGACTTAAGTCGGATTACATTACCTACAATTCACCAAAGGGAGGTGGTAAAATACGTGGACTGCTTTCACTGCCAGCGGAAAACAAGGGTAAATTGCCAGGGATTGTTGTGGTTCATGAAAACCGCGGACTGAATCCTTATATTGAAGATGTGGGGAGAAGGGTTGCCATTGAGGGATTTATCTCACTTGCACCTGATGCATTGACTCCCCTGGGTGGCTATCCCGGAAACGATGATGAAGGAAGAGCCATGCAGAGTGAAAGAGACGGTGACGAGATGCTGGAGGATTTTATTGCAGCATATGAGTACCTGAAAGCCGATCCAAGGTGCACCGGCAAGATCGGTGTGGTTGGATTTTGCTTCGGAGGCGGTATCGCCAATATGATGGCGGTGAGGATCCCGGACCTTGGAGCTGCAGTTCCCTTCTATGGAAGACAACCTGATGCCGAATTGGTGCCTCAGATACATGCTCCCCTCCTTCTGAACTATGCCGGTCTGGATACCCGTGTGAATGCTGGCTGGCCGGCATATGAAGAGGCATTGAAAAAGAATGGCAATGAATATACAGCTTACATCTATCCTGATGTGAATCATGGTTTTCATAATGATTCAACACCGAGGTATGATAAAGAAGCAGCCGAACTGGCCTGGAAGCGCACCATCGACTTCTTTAATGAGAAACTGAAGTAGATTTACGTATTGTTCTTTATGGAATCAATGCGCCATTCACTTAACTGCTTCACACGGTTCAGGACATTTGCTGTTACCCTGTTGTGGACATTCTCCCAGATCTTATTCACCCATCTCCGGTGTTTCTGCCAGTCCTCTTTACCGTAAAAATTGAAACCTACGGCAAAAATTAACTGTGATTGGGCCACCTCTCCCATATCGGGAATGGAGGAGCGGACATACATGATATAGATCCCGATCGGATAGCCACCTGAACATTCATACAGGATGTAACGGGCATTATCAAAATCAAATGCATCGGGGACCTCTTTGATCTGTATAGCGTTCAGCAGGAACAGGGGGATCAACTTCAGGCCAAAAAAGCTCTTCATGAACCTGAATGGATACTTTTTCCATCCGAATGGCTGGATTCGGATCCTTTTCAGATCATTATCAATGCGGTCAACTTTTGCAATATGATTAGGCCAGCACGTCGAATCACCATTCCACTGTAAAAGCTCATTGAATACATAACTTGTCGGAGCCTCCACACCAATTTTATGGACATTCAGGACAGAATAGCGGTCGGGATTGATCCCGGTACGCTGCATCATCCGGATATTGTAATTGTCCCTCTCCTCGACGGAATCAAATCTGATCAGGGTGGCTTTTTCTGGCTTATGTAGCAGAAAATAGAGAATATCTGTAATTAGTCCCCTGCTTCTTGAGGGTGGCCTCTTGCCACTTAATTCATCCATTTAATCAATTGGCGTGCTGTGGATCGTGTTTCTTTAAGGATGTTAATTTAGTTAATGTCTCTATGAAAGAAAAGCGCAATAAGCATTTAATGGATGAAGTACTGGTAACAGGACTATTTGTATGCTTTTTGAGGGTTCTTTATGAAAACACCCAGATCCATCCCAGTATCACTATCCGGTTGTTTTTGTGATTCAAATTCTTTTAACTTTTTAATCTCTGCCCGCGCATGTTTCCTGTAGCCCAGGTTGGTAGCCAGATAAATGCCCGGGGTCCTCAGATTCCCTGCAATGCGCTCAACAATACTGGGTATACTGCTAAAGGCTGACTTGGCCTTCATCTTACCTACCTGCAATTCCATTGGTGTCATGTTCTTGGGCTGGAACACCACTGTATGGTGGTCATAATATTCCCATTTTTCATGCAGAAGCCTTCCGTTTGCTTTAAATTCATCGTACAGGCGGGTGCCCGGATAGGGAGTTAAAGCGTTTATCGATGCAAGACTAACCCGGTTTTTTCTTAAAAATCTGATAGTCTGGCCAAATGTTTCATGTGTATCTTCATCGAAACCGAAAATCACAGAAGCCTGGATAATAATACCTATTTTCAATATCTTCTTCAGGCTTGCCTTGGTCTCCTCCAGGCTTTTCAACTTCTTGAATCGCTGATTGGTAGATTCAGCCACACTTTCCAATCCAATGAAAAGTCCCCTGCACCCGCTTTTCTTTGCCAGTTTCATCAGTTCAATATCTCTGGCAAAGGAGATGGAGGATTGTCCGATCCATCTTATTTTTAAAGGGATCAATGCCTTGAAAAGTTCCCTGGCATATTTTGGATTACCAATAACATTGTCATCAAGAATAATAAAATTACGGGCTCCTGATTCCTTGATATCCCTTACCACCTGCTCTACAGGTATATGCTTGATCTTCTTCCCAAAAATATCCGTTACGCAGCAAAAATCACAGTCATAGGGACATCCCCGGGTGGTTTGAAGTGGGATTAAATTGAATGCCCTTTTCTTGGGCATCGATGAAAAATCCTTGGGTACATAAATATCCAGGTCCGGGTTGGGTTCATGATATACCCGCTGCAGGGTGTTACTCTCAATATCTTCAATTACTTTTTGCCACACCCCCTCAGCTTCACCGATTACCACAGCACTGGCATGTTCAAGTGCTTCATCTGGCAGAATGGATGGGTGCACCCCTCCCATTATTACTACTTTGCCTTTTTCCCTGAATGCATCTGCTATTCGGTATCCCCTGTATGCATTCGAAGTCATGCAACTGATGCCGACAACATCGCATTCCTCGTCCAGGTCCAGGGGCATATACTCCTCCTCAACTATTTTAACTTCATGTTTTCGGGGGGTAAGACCCTGAAGGATAAACAGCGCCAGCTGTGGTATCAGGATGGCCGAATTGGTAAACTGGTGATGGTCCCTTACGGGAGAAACTAGCAATATCTTCATAGCCTTTCTTTTTTGCTCACAACATATTTGGAGATGTCAAGGGTGTTATCTCCTTTTAATAACTCAGTATCTCGGACCTAAAGGGGCTATTAGATCTTAATTCAGTTAAGAGATTGGTCAGGAAGTCAGTCTTTCAGGACGGGTATTTCAATCTCACCTGAGAAGAAAAGAACGTTCATTTATCGGGCACAAAATAGTGAAATTATCAAATGTTCCTTCCCGATATGGGGAAAACAAACTGACCGGTCATTTCCAGTGAGGCCTCTTCTATCCGTAAACATCACATATCCATTGAATTACATGATTTATTAACCAACATACTAAGAGCAGAATTTAAGAGTTCTAAATAGTGATCAGAATTAAATCACTCAAGGCTTATCAGATACAATAATTTGCGAAAATACCTGAAAATTGCTCTGTATGTGCTGGCAGGACTGGTTGTGCTCCAGTGTTTTTTCATTCTGGCTGTTTATAAGGAAGCATTTGGTGTTTTGCCCGGCTATCAATCCTTGAGACAGATCCAGAATCCCGTTGCCACAGAGGTCTATAGCGCAGATGGTCAGCTGATGGGGACCTACAATATTCAGAACAGGCAATTTCAGGTGTCGTCAGAGATCTCCGATTCCATAAAGAACGCTCTGATCGCCACGGAAGATATCCGGTTCTACCATCATAAAGGGATCGATATCAGAAGTCTCTTCAGGGTATTTTTCAAGACCCTGCTCCTGAGGAGGGAGAGCTCCGGCGGAGGAAGCACGCTGACCCAGCAACTGGTCAAGAACCTTTATCCACGAGGTGACCATGGTGCATTCACCATGCCTGTGAATAAGGTAAAAGAGATGATCACCGCTCACAGGATGGAAAAAATATTCACAAAGGATGAGATCCTGGAGCTGTATCTCAGTACTGTCCCTTTCGGTGAAAATACATTCGGAATCAAAGCTGCATCCAGGCGGTTCTTCAACAAAGATCCCCGGGAACTGAAGCTGGAAGAGGCGGCAGTACTGGTTGGAATGCTGAAGGCAACACGGAATTACAATCCCGTTACCAACCCGGAAGGTGCAACGGATCGCCGGAATGTAGTGTTGGCCCAGATGGCCAAATATGGATTCCTGGAGGCCTCCCGGGCTGATTCTCTTCAGGAATTGCCACTGGTGGTGGATTACCATCCTTTGCCCCATAATGCAGGAATTGCGCCTTATTTCAGGGAGTTTATCAGGGTGGAGATGGACAGGTGGTGCCAGGAGCACTATAAGGATGGGTCCGAATACTACAACCTCTATACCGATGGCCTGAAGATCTACACCACCATTGACAGCAGGTTGCAGCGATACGCAGAGGAAGCGATGAAAACGAATATGTCCCGCCTCCAGGAGATCCTCGAGAAGCAGTGGGAAGGTGATGATCTCTGGAAGGGATTGACCGAGAAACAGTTGCTGATCAACTACGATGGAGAGCATCGTAGCGGTATGAAGGAAGAGCCCCCCAGGGAAATGGAGGTCTTCACCTGGGACGGTCTTCAAATGAAACAGTACAATACACTCGATTCCATCAAGCATTATCTCCGTTATCTGCAGGCGGGAATAATGGCCATGGATGTGAAAACAGCTGAGATCAAAGCGTGGGTGGGCGGGATTGATCATGAATTTTATCAGTTCGATCACGTGCGTTCCAGGCGACAGGCAGGATCCACCTTTAAGCCACTGGTATACCTGGAGGCACTTGAACAGGATATCTCCCCATGTGATTACTTCCCCAACGACAGCATCGTCTATGAAGAGTTTGATGACTGGACTCCCCAGAATGCGGACCTGACATACGGGGGGTACTACTCCATGAAAGGAGCACTGGTTCACTCGGTAAATACAGTAAGTGTCGAATTGCTGATGAGGGTGGGTATCGATAGCGTTCTTGCGTTGGCACAAAGAGCCGGCATTGAATCGATCCTGCCGGCTGTTCCCTCCCTGGCCCTTGGCACTGGAGAAGTTTCATTATTTGAATTGATGAGAGCATACCAGGCCATAGCCAATATGGGAGTAGCAAAAGAACCGCTATATATCAGCAGGATCGAGGACCGGAACGGACTGGTACTGGAAGAACGGACACCTGATGCCGAAGGAATTGAAATATGTTCACCTGAGAATGCAGCGCTGATGATCGAGATGCTCAGGGGCGTGGTGAATGATGGTACCGCCGCTTCCTTAAGAATGAAATATCATATGACAGCCGATATTGCAGGGAAAACCGGTACCACTCAAAATTATACAGATGGCTGGTATATAGGTTTTACACCGGGTCTGGTGGCCGGTGTGTGGGTTGGAGGTGATCTTCAGAACCTGCGTTTTAAAAATATGTATTACGGGCAGGGAGCCGCCACAGCATTACCCATCTGGGCCGGATTTATGAACAGTACCCTGCGGGATGAAGAGTGGAAAAATTTGAAGAACGATACCTTCAGGATCGGTCCGGATATCCGGGATCAACTGATGTGTGACGATTTCAGTGAGAAAAAACCCTTCCAGTTCCAACCTTTCAGGGAACTGAAGCAAAAGAAGATATTTAAAAATCTCTTCAGGCGAAAAAAGAGATAATACGGGTAACCCGGCCCATCCTATTTTTCAAAAACATTCCCCTTCTTATCTGAGGCCACCACCCAGCGGAATCCTGAAATAATCAACTGGTTCTGTGTCGGATCCGAAAAGATCCGGCCCCCATGCCCCATATTCATATAGATCATCCTGTAATTCTTATTGGTCCATACAACCGGACAATCGCCGTCAGGGATGATATCCTTCAGTCCGAGGGGGTAGTTGTTTTGAGCCAGCGAGACCAGCACTTCGATATCGGGATTCTCACGGGGACTGGGTTTCCACTGGTACCACTCATTAGCCGGTGACATAAAAGTGTTGGGTAATGCCCGGGTTATTACGTGCATGGGATTCACAACAAGCTTTGCCGGCATGGGAGGCCAGCTGTTACGCCAGAACACCCCGCCGCCGATGAAATGCAGGAACCAGGGCCACCCGGTGGTATTGTCATTATAGGCAGCCACATGGAATCCGAACCACCCTCCCCCGTTCTCCATATAATCCTCAAATGCCTTGCGTTGTTCATCGGTTCGGGGATAATCGTTCAGCATGATGATCACCGAATAATCACCCAGGTCCTTGCGCATCAGCTCGTCCATATTGCTGGTGATATCGAAGATAAATCCATCACCAATGGCCAGGTCCTGGAAGAAGCTGATGGCATCGTGCGCAAATTTCACATGTGCGGGTTCTACATCTTCAGAATAAAATGCAAGTGCCTTGAACTTTGGGAACTGTGCGTTCAGAAAGGTTCCCAACAGGATCAAAAAGAGCGTGATTATGAGATATTTTATACGCATAGCTGTTCGTTTTTTGAAATCATGGTTCGGTTATTCCTTTGAGGTGGTCGGTCCGGAACGGGGAAGCCGGGAGCCCGGCCGAATTTACCAGGTTACATGCCGGATTGGATGACCAGGCATATCTTACGGCAACAGGTTCGCTGATCCCGGTGGCTGTAACCTCTATTTTGCCATCGACGATCGTGGCATCTGCCCATACAAATTTACCGTCTGCCCCGCAGATCGAGAAGCCCTTCAGCGGACCATCATCCGAGGTTCCCAGTCCGTCAAGCACATAGTCGAAGGAGAGTACGATCCTGTTTCCCTGGGTCTCCATACTTTTGTACATGGGGCCACTGAATGGGATATCCTGGTTGTATACCCATGCCAGCGTGTTCAGTGCCAGGCGCCTTCCAACTTCCTGTTTGTTGCCCGGATGGATATCCAGGGCATTCCCGATATCAATGGTCACAGCCATTCCTGTGTGGGGTTCCTGAAGGGCCATGGTCTGTGCCTCCCGGAGTTCAGCCCAACTGTCTTCAACAGGGAGATCGTTTCTTCCCTGGTAATTGGCCAGCTGGACAAAGATGAAAGGAAAATTGCCCTGCCCCCACTGTTCTCTCCAGTCTGCAATCATCGTCCTGAACAGTTTCCGGTACTGGAAAGCTCTTCCAGCATTACTTTCTCCCTGGTACCAGATGACGCCCTTGATGGTGAAAGGAAGAAGTGGATGGATCATGGCGTTGAACAGGACAGTTGGCTGGTTGGGATTGTTGGGTGAGACCGGGTGTGTCCGGACATCTCTGAGATCAAAGCCTTTTATTGCTCTCCAGCTTTTGCTGATGGCTATGGATGGTAAGCCAGCCACCTTCAAGGCAAAATCTTTCGTTTCGCCCATAAAACCGCCGCCACCGCCTCCGTCCATGATCCGGATCACTATTGTATTGGTCCCCTGACGGGCCACACCTTCAGGTATCTTGTACTCCCTTGGGACATCCCAGTCCGCGCTGCTCCCAACCTTCACTCCGTTTACCCAGGCTTCATCCCAGTCATCCGGTGCGCCATAGCAGAGCGTTAACTCCCTGCTGGCCAAAGATCCAGGGAGGTCAACCTTTTTGATGAACCATGCAGAACCGTCGAAAACGCCCAGTTCAGTTCCCTCCCACATTTTGGGAAGATCCATGGGAATCCAGTCCGAAGTATCCATCTCTCCTGTAGCGTAGACAGTATCCTCACCATTGATTCCAACGTCCAGCACAGCCATCTCCTCCGCCTGTTTCTTCATTTCTGCCTGGTAATTTGCTCTTATGCTGTCCATGGAACCGGATTTTTTTGCCATTAACCTGACCTGTTCGGAAAAATCATCAAAATCCAGAAGCGCATTGCTGCTGGTCCACGCCTCTGCTACGGTCCCACCCCAGGAGGTATGTATTAACCCGACCGGTACGCCCAGCTCCCGGTGGAGTGCTCTTCCAAAGAAATAGGCTGTTGCGGAAAACCCCGCAACCGATTCCGGATCACACTCCATCCACCCATCTGAAACCAAACTATCCACCGGCTGGAAGGCAATCCGTTTTTGCACGGTGAAGAGGCGGATCCCGGGATAATTTGCATTCCGGACCTCCTCCTCCGCATTGTTCAGTTTTGCCCATCCGCTGATCAGGGGCATCTCCATATTGGATTGACCCGAACAGACCCATACCTCGCCCACCAGTACATTGCTCAGTGTGATATGGTCTTTGCCGGAGATGATTATCAGACTGTCGCCATTTTCGGCAGGCTCCCCGTAGGTCTCGGGATCCAGCACCAGTTTCCACTGTCCGTCGCCGGAGATCCGGCCGGTGGTCTCCTGGTTACGGAACCGCACCATCACCTTGCTGTTGGGTGTCCCTGTCCCCCAGATGTTTACGGGAGTATCAGCCTGGATAACCATGTTATCGCCGAAAATGGACGATACAGTGAGCGGTTCACTGTTCTGACATGCAGTGGTCAGTAACAGGTTAATGAGCAGGGTCAGATAGATTGATAATTTCATGATTCTTTGAATATTTAAGTTCATTAATCAGGTATTCCAGGAGGTTCCTGTAAATATATCACTTATTATAATTATTTAAACCCTGCTATTTTCTCTATTTTAGGACCCGGGAAACAATTGGACATATCGCTTGTTTGTTAATAGATGAGATTTTTCACACCGCTTCTGATACTGATATTATCTGCTGCAGACATTTTCGGGCAGAAGGATCAACTGGCTGCCATCTATGAGCCTCCGGGTGAAACAGTCTCCTATCTCCTGTTTGATAATGATGGTTCGGGCTACTCGGTGGTGGACGCCTTTACTGCAAGGGTATATGAACTTGCACCGGGCCATCCCCGGCTAACCGTTTCTGGTGATTTTACCGGTGACGGTGTGGATGAGCTCGCTGTTCTAAGCGACCTGGAGTATACTCCCAATCTGAATCCGGCTTTCACCTGTTCAGTAGTTACTGTTTTCCGATCTAACGGCGCACAATTCATTCCCTCGGGAACATGGTTCTCCATTCCCGATTCCCTGCTGGACCTTGATTTCGTGGATTTTTCGGTTGCGGGAGACTTTAACCTGGACGGATTGAGCGATATAGCCCTACTCTATAATGACCCGCTGGCTGATTCGCTGATCATCTATCTCCTTGAATCCACACGTTCGGGTTTTAAGGGGGCGCAAAAATGGTATACTGTTGACAGGAACGAGTTTAATTTCACCGCAGTGAAGTTTGCCTGTCCCGGAGATTTCAACGGGAACGGAAAGCCCGATATAGCTGTATTTTATAACTATTTCGGAACCGCACCGGATACCAAACAGTCTGTTTTTCTTTTTGAATCAGAAGGTGACTCATTTTCGTTGCTTCCCGCTGTTTACAATGGTACAAAAGCAGACTATGATTTCACCAATATGAAGTTCGCTTTAACGGGTGATTATAACATGGACCAGTACCCTGATATTACAGTATTACTTGAAGATACTGTAAACAAACATTTGGATATCAATATATTTATAGGTTCAATATCCGGAGAACTCACCCCGTTACAATTCAACACATTTCCCCTGTCGGAACTGGATCTCCCTCATATCATCCAGGCAGCAAGTGGCGACTATGCGGGTGACACTGCCACTGACCTTGCCCTGCTTTATGACAATCCTGTCTCGGGTAACCAGGAGATCCTTCTGATGGAGAGCGGATTAACTTCATTTAATGACCCGGAAACAGTTCTATCCACCGGACAGGAAACGCTCTCCATGGCTACCGTATCTGCCTTGAGTAGCGGAAGTTTTATATACCAGCCCGTGGTGACCGCCACCACCTGGAAGAATGACCGTAAGGGAGCCGTCTCGTTTACATTTGACGACGGTTACCGGGGTGCATTTGAATATGGTGGCGGGGAGCTGGAAGCCGCGTCACTGAAGGGAACCTTCTACATCTTTACAGATACTGCCATTACCTATGATGCAGAGCTTGCCCCCACCAGCCTGATCAGGTCATATAAAGAGATGGGGCATGAGATCGGCTCACATACGGCCAATCATTCTGACCTTGGATTTCTGACCGGATCGGGACAAACCGATTCAATGGAGCAGGTGCTGGCGGTTTCTGTTGATCTGCTCAATGAGCGTTTCGATCAGCATACACTGACCATGTCGATCCCGTTTGGAAGTTTCCGGTATGAGACCCTGGAGTACATTTCCCGATACTTTCAAACGGCCCGAAGCAGCCAGTATGGCTTTAACCTGGCCACCCCCTATGACTATTATGCCCTGAAATCGTGGCCCATTCTGAGTACCACCTCCCCTTCCCGTGTGGACAGCCTCCTGCAGTTGGCTGAAACCTTCGGATACTTCCTTCCCCTGATGTACCACGACCTGGTGGATGGACCTTTTGATGAGGATTCACTGATCTATACTTACAGTCGCGCACTTTTCAGCGAAACAGTGCAGGATGCACTGGACAGGGACCTCTGGATTGATACCCATGCACATATCTACAAATATACAAAGGAGCGCAACGCTTTGAGAATCTATCAGTTGGATAGTGAAAATATGGACCAGGAACCTGGATATTTCACATTTGTCGCGGATGACGGACTGGCTGACTCTCTCTTTGATATGGAGCTGACACTGAGGATCTCCGTGCCTGACACCTGGATGGAAGATACCGTTACAGTGGTAGTTGAAGGATCATTCAGCCATGTGCCGGTGCGGCAAGACGGAACGGGTAGTTACATCCTCTACGACTGGCTACCTGTGAGTGATATGCATGTGGATGTGCATGAAGGAATATACACCGGAACAGGCTTTTCCGAACGAAATGCCCCGTATCCTGAGGTGAGACTGGCAGCCGCTCCCAATCCATTCCTCCAGGAGACACTCATCGAGGTGTCGGGGAACATCAATTTAGACTATTACTTGGTTATCAGGGATATACAAGGCCGGATTGTAAGGGAGATCAGGCAAGATCCAGGCGGATCCTTCCTGTTGCGACGCCAGGACCTGCCTCCCGGGATCTACATCATTCAACTGGTCGAATCTGGTATGCAGGTATCAGCCATCAAGGTTGTGGCCCTGTAGTACTCCCCTGTTTTTATGTTCTGCAGCAATTATGTTTAAATTTTTAAATGAAAGTTAATTTACTTTCATATGAAAGTTACTATATTTGATGTACTGAACTTCGAATCTGACTGTACCATGATATTCAATATCCAGCGCTACTCTACGCATGATGGGGAAGGGATCCGGACCCTGATCTTCTACAAAGGTTGTCCGCTGCGTTGCCAGTGGTGCAGTAATCCTGAAAGCCAGTCTTTTAGCCCCAGTATTCTTTATGACAACAAACTTTGCAGGAATTTTGCAGATTGTAAACTGGCCGCTCCCCTGGCAATCAGCATGAACGGCAACGGGAGACCGCTGATCGAACGCGATCTGATCCCTGATCCTGAGCCTCTGAGGGATGTATGTGCTTCAAAAGCCATTACTATCTCAGGGGAATTAAAAAGTGTGGATCAACTGATGGACGAGGTAGAAAAGGACCTCCCCTTTTACGGTGCGGAGGGAGGCGTCACTCTCTCCGGAGGAGAACCGCTGGCACAGGGCAGTGAGCTTATTCTCCTGCTGCAATACCTGCATAAAAAGCGTATCAGCACCAATATGGAGACTTCGCTTCATGTGAAATGGGAGATCATTGAAAATTGTATCGGCCTGGTAAGGACCTTCCTGGTCGACCTGAAACACGTTGATCCGGAAAAGTTCAGGGACTATATAAAAGGAGATGCCTTACTAGTCATGGAAAACCTGGAGAAGCTGGCCTATTTCGGCGCCCACATAGTAGTCAGGATACCGGTGATCCCTGGTTTTAACAACACATTGGAAGAGATCAGGAAAATGGTTGATTTTGTCTCCACCATCAAAGAGATCACTGAAATACACTTTCTTCCTTACCATACATTCGGGGTGGAGAAGTACAGGATGCTGGGAATGGAGTATCTTTTCGACCACCGGAAACAGGTGGAGGAAAGGGAACTCCACCTCTACATACAGTATGCAAAATCACAAGGTTTTACAACGAAGACAGGGGGATAAGATGATCGTTACGGAGCATACAAAACAGATCACAGAACGGATCGCGCAATTACGGGAGAAGGTATTAAGTACCAGACCTACAGTTTGCACTGAACGCGCCAGGTTTTATACAGAGGTCTACCGCGAAAACCAGGAGCAGCCGGTCATGATCAGGCGTGCCCTGGCACTGCAGAGAACGCTGGAGAAGATGACCATCTTTATTGACGAGGGCGAACTGATCGTGGGTAACCAGTCCTCGGGCCACCGTGCAGCCCCTATCTTTCCGGAGTATGCGGTGGACTGGCTTCCCGAGGAGATGGATGAGCTGGACAAACGTCCTGGGGATGCCTTCTTTATAACCTCAGCGCATAAAGAGGAACTCAGGGAGATAGCAGATTGGTGGAAGGGCAGGGTGCTCTGGGACCGGGGAAGGGCTCTTATGTCCCAGGAGCTGCGTGATCTGCAGGATTCAGCCATTATTAAGGCTACGGGGAACCTTACTTCGGGCGACGCCCATATCGCTGTTAATTTCCATAAGATCCTTGAGGTTGGATTAAGCGGATATTTCAGGGAAATAGAGCTGCACCACCGGAAAGTGGATCGTTCAGAACGCGAAGGGGTCCGGAGAGATATATTTTATACTGCACTCGCCATAGGCCTGGAGTCCTTCCAGCACTTTATCAGGCGTTACCGTGACCTGGCTATCTACCTGGGCAAGGAGAGCCAGGATCCTCAAAGGATCAGCGAATTGCAGGTGATTGCCGAAAATTGCCGTGTGATATCGGAAGAGCCACCCCGTAACTTCTACCAGGCTCTGCAGCTGGTTTACTTTGTGCAGCTGATCCTGCAGATCGAGAGCAACGGACACTCCGTTTCACTGGGCAGGCTGGACCAGTACCTCCATCCATTCTTCCGGAAGGATGTGGCTTCAGGTGAGCTGACCCTTGATTTTGCTATAGAATTACTTGAGAACACATGGATCAAATTGCTGTCCATTAATAAGATAAGGCCATGGTCTCATACCCGTTTCTCGGCCGGTGGCCCACTCTACCAGAATGTGACCATAGGCGGACAGACTGCCGATGGGAAGGATGCGGTCAATGAACTCAGTTTTCTGATCCTTGAATCGGTGGGAAGGGTGAAGTTGACACAGCCCAACCTCTCTGTCAGGTTCCACAAAGGGATCAGCGAAGCGTTTATGATGGCCTGTATCAGAGTGATAGAGAAGGGATTCGGGATGCCATCGTTCAACAACGATGAGGTGGTGATCCCGGGGCTGATCAAGCTGGGTGTGGAGCCGGAAGATGCATATAATTATTCAGCCATCGGCTGCATTGAGATCGCAGTGCCCGGAAAGTGGGGATACCGCTGTACGGGCATGAGCTTCCTGAACCTGATGAGGGTGTTCCTGGCTACACTGCACAACGGATATGACAGTCAGTCGGGCATGACCTTTCAGAGGGGGAACGGGGACTTTACAGATTTCAACTCCTATGAGGAGCTCTTTAAGGCCTGGCAGCAACAGATCAGATATTATACAAGGAAGACCGTTGAGATCGATACGGCCGTGGATACCGCCCTGGAGGAGCAGGTGCCAGACATCCTCTGTTCGGCTTTCGTGGACAGCTGCATCGCACGTGGAAAAACCATTAAGGAGGGGGGCTCCAAGTATGACTTCATTTCAGGACTTCAGGTGGGTATCGCCAATCTGGGCAATGCGCTGGCCGCCATAAAGAAACTGGTTTTCGAAGAGAAGAAGATAGGGAAACAGGAACTCCTGGATGCCCTGGACAACAATTTTGAAGGCAAAGAGGGAGAGAAGATCCGGCAGCTCGTGCTCAACTACGCACCCAAGTACGGGAATGATAATGATGATGTGGACCTGTTGCTCAGGGATGCCTACATGGAGTTTATCAATGAACTTGAGCAGTACCATACAACGCGTTATAACCGTGGTCCCATCGGATGCAGATACTATGCGGGCACTTCAAGTATTTCGGCCAATGTACCAAGTGGCGCTGTTGTTCCGGCCACTCCGGATGGAAGGAAAGCTTTTACACCTGTGGCTGAAGGCAGCTCCCCTTCATCCGGAACAGATCTGCTGGGACCCACCGCAGTTTTTAAATCCGTCTCCAAGCTTCCCGCTGAAAAGATCATGGGCGGGGTGCTCCTGAACCAGAAGCTCTCCCCTGCCGCCATTCAGAAGGAGGCTGAAAAGCATAAACTGATATCTATCATTCGTACTTTCTTTGCAGAACTGAAGGGCTGGCACGTGCAGTATAACATTGTATCGAGGGAGACCCTGCTGGCCGCCAGGAAGGATCCTGAAAAATACCGTGACCTGGTGGTGAGAATAGCAGGATATTCTGCATTTTTCACTACTTTATCACCCGATACACAGGACGATATTATAGCGCGTACCGAGCATACCCTAACACCCTAACATTCTAACATTCAACTCATGCCAGGAGTACTATGCGGAGTCGATATAGGGGGAACCAAATGTTCCATTGCCCTGATTGATGAAGAGGGCCTGATCCTGGACAAGATCTATACCTGCGCTCATGTGGAGGAGAATGAGGAGGGCATGGTCAGCATGGTGGCTGCTCATGTGAAGGAAATCCTCGAGCGTAACCGGCTGAAACAATCCGATCTGCCCGCCATAGGTGTGGGTTGCGCAGGTCACATTCGTCACAGCGACGGAGTGATCATTACGACCTCCAACCTGGAAGGATTTCATAACTACCCGCTTCGCGATGCCCTGCAGTCCCATTTTGAGATCCCGGTGGTCCTGGACAATGACGCCAATGCGCAGGCTTATGGCGAGTTCAGGTTCGGAGCAGGAAGGGGGTATGATGATATGATCTTTGTGACCATCAGTACGGGAATAGGTGCCGGAATTGTCATCAATGGCAAACTCTACAGGGGGATGACCGGTACTGCCGGTGAATTCGGCCATACCATTGTGGAACCTGAGAGTGAGCTTACCTGTACCTGTGGGAACAGGGGCTGTATCATGGCCTGCGCCTGCGGTATGGCCCTGCCCTACCTGTTTGAAAAGAAGCTGAAGGAGGGGATGAAGTCCAAACTGAAGTTACCGCCTAACTTCAATATCTCCAAGATCAACGGGCAAACCCTCAAGAAAGGCCTGGATATGGATGATCCGCTCTCCAAGGCGGTGATCTCGGACAGCGCCTACTATGTGGGGATCGGGCTCTATAACCTGTTTCAGACGCTCAATCCACCCCTAATTGTGCTGGGCGGGGGACTGACCAACTGGGGAGATTTTTACCTGGGCAAGATCAAGGATACCTTCTACAGCCTGGCCCGCGATATGATATTCGACCCCATTGAGATCATCCTTTCTGATATTATCGGTGATGCCGGTGTGATCGGCGCTGCCGCCCTGACACTTGAATGATCATGCTGAACAAAAGACAGAGAAAGATCCTTGAGATCCTGGGCTTGAACAACCGGACCTCGGTAAATGAACTGTCCCGACAGCTGGATGTCTCCTCAGTAACCATCCGCCAGGACCTGAACCAGCTGGAGTCACAGGGACTGTTGAAGAGGATCCATGGAGGAGCCGTGTTGAAGGACGGGGACGACCTGGACAACCGGCTGGGGATCAATTATGAAAAGAAACTCCGAATCGCCAGGAAGCTGGCCGGTTACGTCAATGACGGGGAGACCATTCTCATTGAATCGGGCTCGGTGAATGCACTGCTGGCCAGGGAGATCCTGGCCGTGAAGCAGGTGACAATTATAACAACCAATGTCTATATTGCCCGCCAGTTCCGCAGGAATGAGCAGGCCGATATTATCCTGCTTGGTGGGATCTACCAGCACACAAGCGAAACGCTGGTGGGTAAAATGACCAGGAGCTGCATCGACCAGATCAATATCCAAAAGGCTTTTATAGGGATCGACGGCTATACCGGGGAAAACGGTTTCATGCTGCGTGACCTGTTCAGGGCTGAGGTGTCCAGCCATATCATTCACAAGGCGGAAGATGTGTATATTGTATCCGACTCCACCAAGTTTGGTAAAACTGAACTGACCACCATTTGTCAGCTTCAGGATGTGCGGCATGTGGCCACAAACAGCGATCTTCCAGCCTCGATCAGGGACGAATTCCTGAAAGCCGGTGTGGATCTGATCCTGGCCTGATTATCCTCAAATCTATACCCTCAGGAAGATTTTCCGCTTATACAGGAAGTACATCAGTGCCCACTGCAGTGCAAGTACCCCTGAGGCTATAAATACAGCACCCCACTTCTCATTGATGTGAACAGAGGTAAAGTTGAGAAAGAATCTGCTGATGTCCTCGAAATCAATGATCCTGTCCCCCAGGTAAATGGTAATCGAGTTCATTCCGAAAACCCTGAAAAAGAGGGTCCAATTCTTCGATCCCCTCACATCAATCACGTAGTAGAAAAATGATAGCATCAGGGCACTGACCCCGCCGGCTTTCATCACATAGGGCACGGTCCACATCTTCTTGATGATGGGGTAGTATGGACTCAGGATCTGGGCAATGACGATCAGTCCCACCCCGGCCAGGGCAATATAGAGCGCTTTTTTAGCCGGTGCTGCTGCCCCGCTCCTGATGATATGACCTGCCAGTGTACCCAAAAGCGTCATGGAGACGGCCGATACAATACATAGAACGCCCTCAGGATCAAATACTTCATCATTCAGTCTGCCTGGAATAAGATGCGTGTCCAGCCATGCATTGAGTGAGGTGGCAGGCTCAAAGATCCCAGCCCCGTTGCCACCCGGCACCGGGACAAACAGCTGTAATACGGCCACACCCGCCCAGATGCCCAGCAACCAGAATGCCGGACCCTTAAAACTTTTGGAGTAAAGGCTGATCAATGCCGCAAAAAAGTATCCAAAGCCAATCTGTGAAAGCACACTTACGTAGCGGAGATTGGTAAATCCCCTGCTCAGGGCTCCGTTATAAAGCATTCCAAGTAAAATAAGGGCAACCAGGCGTACAGTAATTTTCTTTAACAGGATTGATTTGGGTATCCCCTTGGCCACCTTTGAATTGATGGCATACGGGATGGCGACCCCGCTGATAAACATAAAGAGGGGGAAAATCAGGTCGTAGAAGCGAAATCCCTCCCATTGTACATGGTGCTGCTGTCTGGCCAGGACTTCCAACCAGTTCCAGCCTGTCAGGTTCGCAAGTGCAATGATGATCCCGCCAATTCCCACGAGCATGGCCATGTCAAAACCTCTCAGTGTGTCGAGAGACAGTAATCTCTCCTTTGTCTCTGTCCGAATGGACTTTGTTGTCTCTTTTGCTGGCATAGTATTTAGTTTAGTCCGTCTAAAGTAGGGAAAACTTCTTTTCAGTGTATCATTACACCTGTTCTATTTGTAACTTGTAATAATTTGGAAAATGCTTCGTCTTTATCATATTGAACGATCACCGATTGCATCATTAACCGTACCGTAATGTTCCGAAACTACCTCCTTGTTGCCTTTAGAAACCTGTTCAGGAACCGCATCTCCTCCCTGGTCAATATCATAGGCCTGGCCATCGGGATGGCCGCTTTTGTCCTTATTATCCAGTATGTGCGGTTTGAACTCAGTTACGACGATTTTCATAAGAAACAGGATGTGATCTTCCGGGTCCAGCAGGACCGATACAACCAGGGTGAGATCACCACCCGGTGGGCCGCAGGCTGTTCGGCTGTGGGCCAGGCCCTTTATGAGAACTTTGATGAGGTGGTTAACTTTACCCGTTTCCAGAAAATGAACGGGGTTATGACCCGGGGCGAGAAAAAATTCAGGGAGGAGGAGATCTACCTTGCCGACACCTCCCTTTTTGATATATTCTCATTTAAGATCCTTGAGGGCGATGGCCACAAATCCCTTGAAAATCCCCTGACCATGATGCTCTCCGAGTCCACCGCACGGAAGTATTTCGGCGATGAGGACCCCGTTGGGAAGAGCATGCAGTTTAACGGGGCACTGGAGCTGGAGGTGACCGGCGTTTTTAAGGATGCACCCCGGAACTCCCACCTGAAACCCGATATCCTGGCTTCCTGGGAGACCCTGGTCCGGTTCAATGGACCCGAGGTGAACACAGCCTGGCAGTGGGACGCTTTTTTCAATTATATTCAATTGCGTCCGAAGACAGATTACAAGACATTCGAAGCCAAACTCCCTCCTTTTGTGGAAGAGCAGACCGGGGAGAGCCTGGCACGTTACGGGGATGGGATGGAATTTCACCTCCAACCACTGAGGAGCATACACCTTCATTCGGATTTCATGTTTGAGGCGGAACCCGGGGGGAACGCACGCTCGGTGTATGCGCTCATCGTAGTAGCCGTATTCCTGGTGGTGATTGCATGGGTCAATTTTATCAATATGTCAGGAGCACGTGCCCTGGAACGTGCGCGGGAAGTAGGAATGCGCAAGGTCACCGGAGCCTTTCGTTCCCAATTGATCATCCAGTTCCTGTTTGAATCGGTTTTGATAAATCTGCTGGCCATTGTGGTGGCGGTTGTCCTGGTACAGCTGTTCCATCCCCCGTTCAACCTGCTTACCGGTGAACAGCTGAACTATTCAATCGGGTCAAATGCCTTATTCTGGGCTCTTGTATTGTTGATGTTCATAACCGGTGCCTTTCTGTCGGGGATCTACCCGGCACTTTTCCTCTCATCCTTCAAACCTACCACCGTGTTCCAGGGGGTATCGGAACTGAAGGTCGGGGGACTGGGCATGAGGAGGATCCTTGTGATCTTTCAGTTCGCCACCTCCCTCCTGCTGATTGCCGGCACCCTTGCCGTTTATATGCAGATAAATTTTATGCGAAAGAGCGACCTGGGAGTGGATATCAAGAACGTTCTGGTCCTAAAGGGTCCCAGTGTGAACGATTCCACCTACTCGGAGACCTTTTCAGCCTTTAAGAAGGAGCTGTTGCGCAATCCAGATATTGAAAAGGTTTCAGCCTCCATTGCGGTACCGGGCCGTCAGCCCCAGTGGAATGCAGGAGGCATCCGAAGGCTCAGTGACGGGGATGATAAGAGCAATCAATACCGAATCATAGGCTTTGATTACGATTTCGTCGATTTTTACGGACTGGAAGTTATCGAGGGCCGGAACTTTTCCAGGGGTTACGGACAGAACAGTTCCACTGTCCTTTTCAATGAGGCGGCTATCCAGCTGATGGGTTTCGAGGACAATGCCTCGGCAATGAATGTACCTATCTTCTTCTGGGGGGATACCTTCAATATTGTAGGTGTTCTGAAAAATTACCACCAGGAAGGTATGCATAAGGAATTTGAACCCCTGATTTTCAGGTTTTTTGAAGACGCCAATGGTTATTATTCCGTGAAGGTGAATCCGAGGAAGACCAGTGAGGCCATTGCTTTTGCCGAGGATCAGTGGCAGCGCTTTTTTCCCCTGAATCCCTTTGAGTATTTCTTCCTGGAGGATTATTACAATGAACAGTACAAGAACGAAGTGCAGTTTGAAAAGGTGTTCGGGGTTTTTGCTTTCCTGGCCATTTTTATAGCCTGCCTGGGCCTTTTCGGACTCTCCTCCTATACCACCCTTCAGCGAACCCGGGAGATCGGGCTCCGGAAAGTGTTGGGCTCCTCCTCGGGAAATGCAGTACTGCTGCTGTTGCGCTATTTCACCATCCAGGTACTGATCGCAGTCCCCATCGGATTGGGATTGGGTTACTACGTGATGCATAACTGGCTGCAGAATTTCTCCTACCGGGTGGCCATTGGATGGTGGTTCTTCCTGCTTCCCCTGATCATGGTCATCCTGATCACCCTGATCACGGTCAGTTCACAGGTGATCAAGACTGCCAATGTGAATCCGGCCGATTCGTTGAGACACGAGTAGCCGGTGCATGATCTGCATGACGCTACTTACGGGCGCACCGGTAGAGATCCGCAACCAGGCACGAACTTTCCTGGGGGCAGTGTAAATGGACCCATCTGATCAGACTGGAACCGAATCTCTGTCCAAGGAAAAAAGCTCCCACCAGGAACAGATAGGTGTACCAGGCAAATCCCAGCCCTGAAAGTAGCCTTAAAGCCACGATAAAGGGCACCGGTATATGTATGGCCAGGAACCACTGGGTCGAAAACTTTCTGACATGGCCCCTCCAGTATCCAAACGGGATATTCAGAATAAATACGGAGAGGGTTATAACAAGTAGTTTAATCATTGTCACTGTTTTATATGACTGCAGTAATTCCACCGTCAACATATATGACCTGTCCGTTGATATATGAAGAAGCATTCGAAGCCAGGAACAAGACGGTTCCGACCAGTTCTTCAGGTTCACCCCACCTGCCTGCGGGGGTCCGGTCGATCAGCCACCGGTCGAAGGTAACGTCCTCAAATAGCGGCCTGGTCAGTTCGGTCCTGAAATATCCGGGGCCTATCCCGTTTACCTGGATGTTATATTCTGCCCATTCGGCGGCCATCGCCCTTGTGAGCATCTTCAGGCCTCCTTTTGATGCGGCGTAGGGAGCGATGGTTTTCCGCCCCAGTTCGCTTTGAAGTGAACAGATATTGATGATTTTCCCCTCTTTTTTCCTAATCATCGGCTTCACAAAGGCTCTGGATACCAGGTAGGCGGATTTAAGGTTGGTATTGAGTATGGTATCCCAATCCTCTTCGGGGAACTCTTCAAGCGGGCGCCTGAGATTTATTCCGGCATTGTTGATGACGATATCCGGTGGACCGCACCGGGCATTGACCTCTTCTGCGGCTTTCTGAATTTCGGCCGGACGGGTCACGTCAAACAGGGAGGGAACGGCGTTATAACCCATACCCTTCAGGGAATCAACGACAGTTTCCACTTTTTTCCCCTGCCTGCCATTGATAATAACAGTCACCCCGCTCCGGGCCAGTCCCTCTGCCAGCACCTTTCCCAGTCCACCGGAAGATCCGGTGATCAATGCCACTCTGCCTTCCAGGTCAAACAACTTATCTGCCATACGATTTTTTTTTCTTTTTCTTTCGGCTCTTCCGGAAAGCCTCCTCCTGATCCATCAGCGACTGCCAGTCGGTCTCCTCCTGATCTTTTGAGGATTCAATGGTATCCTGGTAAAAGCCCTTTGAGATCTCGATCCTGTATATGGGCTTACCCAGCTGCTCTTCAATGGTCGAGAGTATCTCTCTCTCCTCCTTGCTGCAAAAGGAGATAGCCTGGCCCCTGTGCGATCCCCGGCCGGTCCGCCCTACCCTGTGTACATACTGTTCAGGAGATCCGGGAAGGTCGTAGTTCACCACAACCTCCACATCCGGGATATCGATCCCCCTGGCACTCACATCTGTGGCGATCAGCACCTTTACCTCCCCGTTCCGGAATTGCTGCATGGTGCGGTTCCGCTGCTCCTGTTCCTTGTCGCTGTGGATGCTCTCGGCCTGGATATGAACCCTACCCAGAGACTTTTTCACCCTTTCAGCCCGTATCTTTGTCCGGACAAATACCAGGATCTTCTGATCTGGATGGTTGTTGATCACATTCTCAAGGAAAAACCTTTTATGATCCATTTCAATGAATGCCACCGCATGTTCAATGTTCTTTGCTACAGGGTCCGTGGGCGAGATCTGGATACGGATGGCGTCGGTCACCAGTGAATAGGCTATTTTTTTTATCTTTTCATCAATGGTTGCCGAGAAGAAAAGCGTCTGACGTTTCCTGGGAAGGTGACGCATGAGGTCCCGGATGTCCTTGATAAATCCCAGGTCCAGCATATGATCAGCTTCGTCCAGGACCAGGATCTCCACCCGCTGCAGCTGAAGTGCACCCTGGCTTACCAGGTCGAACATCCTTCCAGGAGTGGCGATCAACACATCCACGCCCCTGTCCAGTTGTTTGATCTGGGGATCCTGCTCAACTCCCCCGTGGATGGCAAATGATGTGACCCTGGTATGCTTTCCCAGTACCCGGAATACATTTTCGGTCTGAAGGGCCAGTTCATGTGTAGGCACCATCACCAGGCACTTTACCCCATCGGGACGCCCCTTGATCTTATGTTCCTGCAGTATATGCAGAACGGGGATGGCATAGGCTGCTGTCTTGCCGGTCCCGGTCTGGGCGATGGCCAGCACATCCTCACCCCTCAGGATGGGGGGGATGGATTTAAACTGGATATCGGTGGGCCGCTTAAAACCCAGTTTGGATATGCTGGTTTTGATACCGTCTGCAATGGGATACGCTTCAAACTTCATTCAATCGGTATTTGTCGCAAAGGTCTCAATATTCCCGACAAAGTTCAAATCTTTCCTTTTAATGTTGCCGGAAACGCCTCCCCGGGTGGAATGTGGAATATTTGATTACCTTTGTCGGAATTTCTTAGCCGACTTTTCAATTAGGCAGTTTTCCCGTATTCAGGGACCCCTCTCTTTTTTTTACGATTCAGCTAAGGCGGAACAATATAGCAACCTTGAAACAGGGTTGTTCAAAAATTATTATATGAGTTATACAACATTAAACAACAGACAAAGTAAACCCTCTTATTCAACCCGGGCCAGGAAAGCCTCGATGCTTGATCCTTCTCTCCTGGTGAAGGAAGCAGATCATGCAATGGTGGAAAGATTATATCGCTCTGACCGGCTGATCAGTGAGCTGCCAATCGATACCAGACTGAAGCACTCCCTTACTATAAAGGGGTACGACAGACCTACTGAAATTCAGGACAGAACACTGGAGACACTAATGGAGGGAAGGGACCTATTGGGAATTGCACAAACAGGAACCGGGAAAACCGGGGCCTTCCTGATCCCCATCATCGAGAACCTGCTTTATAAAAGGGTAAATTCCTATGCCCTGATAGTGGTTCCCACCCGTGAGTTGGCACTGCAGGTGGAAGAGGAGTTCAAGAGCATGGCCAGAGAATTGGGGCTCTACAGTGCCTCTTTTATTGGCGGCACCAGCATCAACAGGGACCTGCAAAACCTGCGCCGGAATACCCATGTGGTGATTGCCACACCGGGCAGGCTGCTCGATCTGACAGACCGACGTGCTATTGATCTGGGTAAATTCAAAACCCTGGTGCTGGATGAGTTTGATCGCATGCTGGACATGGGATTCATTCGTGATGTGAACCGGATCCTGGCAGGTATGAGCGGGCGCAAACATACCATGCTCTTCTCAGCAACGCTTGACAGCACACAACAACCGATGATTAACACCATTTTAAAGAATCCTGTGATTGTAAAAGTGACCGCGGGAAATAGTTCTGCAGATGGTATAGAACAGGAGGTGATCAGGATCAAGCCGGGAGAAGATAAATTCAGGGTGTTGCAGGAGATGCTGGCACAGAGTGAATTCAGAAAGGTCTTGCTGTTTGAGGAGACCAAGCACCGGGTGAGCCGACTCTGCATGAAGTTAAACAATGCAGGCATCAAGGCGGATCAGATCCATGGGAATAAGAGCCAGAATGCCCGGCAGAATGCTCTGAAAGCATTTAAACAGGGCAGGATCCAGGTCCTGGTAGCCACCGACGTAGCCTCAAGGGGGCTGGATGTATCCGATATATCTCATGTAATCAACTACCAGGTTCCACAGACCCATGACAGCTATATCCACCGTATAGGACGCACCGGCCGTGCCGGTAAAGTGGGCAAAGCCTATACTTTCGTTGCCTAGTTATCCAGCCACTCCTTAAAATCACGGACCCGTTCACGGGCGACAACAATCTTCTGATCGTCAATACCTTCAATATCGATTTTCAGGCGGTTGTTGGACCATGCAATGATCTGGGAACACGCATCAATGGATACAATGTACTTCCGGTTGATCTTGAAGAACCTGTCATGGTCCAGCATGCTCTCCAGCTCATCCAGGGAGTAATCGATAATGTAGTTCCTGTGGGTGCTGGTGTGCAGATAGGTTGTTTTTTCAAAACTGTAAAATGCAAGAATATCTTCCACCATGATGGTTCTGATCCTCTCCCCGACCCTGACCATGAACCTTGACCTGGTATGACGGGATCCGGGACCGGTATGTTGCCTTAGCAGGTTTTCAAGTGCAATGTTTGAAGTTAATTTCCTCGCCTTCTCAACTGCCTTACGGAGCCGTTCCTCTTCAATGGGCTTCAGCAGATAATCCAATCCATTGGTGTTGAACGCGTCAATAGCATAGGTATCGTAGGCAGTAGTGAATATGATGGGACATTGAACATTGACCTTTGAAAAGATATCAAAGCTGGTTCCATCGGCCAGCTGTACATCCGAGAAGATCAGTTCAGGGTGTGGTTCCTGTTCAAGGTACTCAACCGCTTCCCTCACTGTCTCAAATACCCCGGTTACCTCCATTTCCGGTGCCACCCTGCCAATCAGTCTTTTCAGGTGATTCACGGCCCTGTTCTCATCTTCCAGAATGATCACCTTCATTGCATATCCAGTTGAATGATAGGAACCTCCACGGAGAATGTCTTATCGGTCTCCGTAATAACAATCTCTTTGGCGGTAAAGTATCTGAATTGCTGCATGATATTGGATAATCCGGTCTTTTTTGAATTCAGACCTGCAGATATCGACTGCAGGTTGTTCTCCACCTTCAGGTAGTCTCCGGTTCGCAGGATCTGTACGGTAAGAGGTTTTGAAGCAGATATCTCATTGTGTTTTACACAGTTCTCAATTAGGAGCTGAAGGGTCATGGGAACGATCATCTCGCCCTCCAAGGGTTCAAACTCCTGCCGGATGATCAGTTTCTTTTCAAACCGTGTATGTAACAGAAAGCCGTATGTTTCCAGGAACTCCAGTTCCTCTTTGATGGGCACGAGCTCCCTGTCCCGGCTGTCCAGCACATACCTGAAGAGCTGGCTTAGCTGCTTAATGAAATCCACTGCCTTTTTCTGATCTTCGTAGACCAGGTCGCTCAGTACATTGAAGCTGTTAAACAGGAAATGAGGATTGATCTGGTTCTGGAGCGATTCATACTTGTACATCAACATCTCTGCCTTGAAGCGTTCGGTTTCCAGCAGGGACTCTTTCCAGTTTCTAAAAAAGCCCACAGATGCAAAGATCAGTGAGATCCCAAATGAGACCAACACGGCAATATAACTGGATCTGAGTGTCCACAGGAGCAGGTTGTCAGGCAATGATCCATTTACCAGGTAGACCATTATGAATTGTACAACCATGTATGCTAATACGGAATATCCTATAATGGCCAGGCTTCCATAGATTGTTCTTTTAACCTGCTGGTCGCGCCAGCTGTACTTCCTGTCCAGCAGTTCATTGAAGTAGCTGTTCCCCAGCCACTGGGTTAAACAAATCAACAAAGCCCATCCATAAGCGATAAAGTAACCTTTGAAACTCTTCTCGAGATCTTTAAAAAACAGGATAGTAACAAAAAGGGCCAGGACCAGCATGGCAATGAACATCACCATAGTTTGCCTCTTCTTATAACTCTTATTTACCCTCTTATCCTTCATGATCCGCAAAATACGAGTTTTTACAGAGACTACTGGTCACAACTGGTGACAATTCCCTCGGCTTCGTTCTTCCCCCAGTTTGGATAGATGGGTGATTTCAACTGATAATCGTCCCATGACTGCAACAGCTGGCGGGCTTTTTCGCATATGGGTGCGGTATCAGACCCAAAATACTGGGCAGTTCCCATTTCATTGGAGATGAGAAGGAAACGGGCGCGTGGATTATCGGGCTCGATGCTCAATGCTTTAGCAATTGCCGCACTGATCAGGGGACTAATATTCATGGCCCTTCCGGGAGGATCGATCACCAGTCGGCCTGTATGATAGAACGCTTTCATCACATAGACCTCTGCTTCACCGGGGGCTTTTTCAGCCATTTGATCAATCAGGGATTCAGCCCTGTCCAGGTAACCGTCCCTGACCGAACTCTCCTGCTGATCCATGAAACTCATCAGGACATAACAATGGGCCTCGTAGTAAAGTGGCAACCATTCTGCAGTCTCCACGCCGGCAATCACATGGAACTGGTTAGCGAGGTTCTGGAGATCCTCCACGGAGTTGATGTTGGCAAACTGGCCCAGGGTCTCCCCCATTTTCTGGTAATACTTCTCATTCTGGCCCATTGCCACAGCAGCAATAAGCAGTGTACCTAATAAAAGTGTTGTTCTTTTCATGATTTCTAATATTGATTGATTTTATCAAGTTGATTGATTTCCCTATCTCTGGAGAGGGTTATTAAGCAGGCCACCAGGAACCATCGTTTCGCTTCCGGCAGAATGGGGGCACTTCGGTAGAACCCGTTCTCATCCGGAATCGCAGCATATGTATATCCGAATTGTTGTTTCGTTCCCAGCAGGTTCGATACGGTGGCATAAATGATCACATTCTGTTTCAGCAGGTAACTCCAGTTGAAATTCAAAGAGTTGTATGGCAGGCTTTTTTCTCCATTGAACGTGTCGCTGTTGGGATCATTATAGTAACGGGGAGAGGCAATACTGTAATTGACACCAAGCTGTGACCTCAGGCGTTCGATCCAGTGTTTATAGACCAGGGTCAGGTTGTGTTTGCTGGTGTAATTGTGAACGGAAGCATAGGGGTAATCCAGGTAATCCCGGATGGATTCAATATATGAGTAGGAGATCCAGTATTCGCCATTTTTAATGCTCTTGCGGTCTCTCCAGAAGAGGTCCAGCCCATAGGCATACCCTTTACCTTCATTGTTGATGAAATCATATGTATAGTCATCATTCAGGCCATATTTCACCAGGTTCCGGTACTGTTTATAATAAAGCTCCGTACGCAGCATTCTCGATTCCCCGTTCATCAGGAAATTGAGGGTATAGTGATCGGCCCGTTCAAACTGAAGGTCCCTGGTTTGCAACAGGAATGGGTTGTCAGGGTCCTGGAAGAACCATCCATATGCAATGGAGAGCTGGCTCCTGTCGCCCAGTTTGTAAGCAGTGGAGATCCTCGGGGAAATGCTGGACCGGTTCAGATAGTCGGAATACTCAAAACGGGTCCCCAACCGGGTGATGAACCGGGAGGATGCATACATTTCAGCTTCCATGAAACCGGTAATGGTATTGTCGGTATAACTGCCATGCTCCATCTCCGCAACCGGATACTCCATTCCATAGGTCCTGGAATACCACTCGCTACCGGCCAGCAGCCTCAGGCGGTCACTGAACCTGTGTTTAAGGGTGATCTTGGCATGCGTGCCCATTAGCGTTTCATTGAGTTTCATACTATCGACGGATATTCTGTTAAGATTGTTGGTAAAGGAGAAGGCTGTGGTGAGGATCCAGTCTTTCCGTATCTCACCGATCCAGGAGGCGTTGATATACTGGTTGTGGTTCACAAGATTGTAGGTGTATGTGCTTCCCGGATTCTCCAGGCTTTCCTCTATGGTTGTAAGGCTGGAGCGATCGAGCGTTCCATAGAACTTGAACATACCCGATTTTCCTGTTTTTAGCCTGAAACTGATATCCCCCGTCAGGGATTGAGGCTCCTTTTCAAACATGGTATACTGTGGAACAAGCTTCATATAGGGGGTCAGGTTATTGTACCCGATAGAGGTTGTGACCGACGCATTGTCCCAGGTTTTGGTTCCACCCAGCTCTGCTCCCACTGTTAACAGGGAGATATTGAGCTGGTCCTGCACCTCCATGGCATTGGTCTGTAGGGAGAGTACCGATGAGAGTGCCTGTCCGAACTCAGCCGAGTAGCCGCCGGTACTGAACATCATACCGCTGAACATAAAGGGGCTGAAACGTCCCCGGACCGACCGGTTGGGTGAGGAGGAGCTGTAAGGCACGTAAACCAGCGTTCCATCGATGTAGGTTTTGGATTCCCGGCTGTCACCCCCCTTCACAAAAAGTTTCCCTGATTCCCCCACTGTAGTGGTTCCGGGAAGTGCCTGAATTGCGCCATAAACATCACCTGAGGAACCGTCTGTGGTAACCATATCCAGTGCGCTCAGTGAAATGGATTTCTTTTTGTCACCGGCTTCAAAGGTCCCGGCTGTAATGGTAACTGCATTCAGTTCATTGATCTCCTCTTTCAGTTCGATTGCATCCAGCCTCAGGCTGTCGCTGTTGATGTTGATCTCCCTGCGAATTGTCTTATAGCCGATGAATTCGATGCAGAGAATGTGTTCACCCGTCTCTGAAGTCTCCAGAGTAAAAATCCCTTCCAGATTGCTGGTGGTGCCGTCATAGGTGCCTTCAATATAGATATTGGCCCCGGTCAGCGCCTCTCCATGCGCATCCGTTACCGTGCCCTTGATAAATGACTGTCCCAGCAGGTTGACGGAGAGCAGGATAAACAGTGAAAAGAGTATATGATGTTTCATAGTGCTGATTGCATGTATTACAATACGACACTACAAATCTGGTTCAATCCCCCATCAAAAAGAAAAAAGAGTTACCGAATTGTCGGTTTTTAACGATGAATTGTCCCGGCAGTTACGACCGGACCGATTCCACCCCCTCAATGGAAAGAGGCAGAGACCGGCCCAGCCGGCGCGCCCCGTCTGCTGCAATCAGGAAGTCCTCTTCATTGCGCAGGCCGCTGAAATTCCTGAATTTTTCAATTTCGTTATAATTCAGGAACTGAAGGTGTTTATTCTCTGATCTCCAGAGGTCTATCAGCTCCGGTATGAAATAGATCCCCGGTTCGATGGTAAGCACGAAACCCGGTTTGAGCGTTTTGCCCAGCCTGAGGGATTTCAATCCGAACTGAGTGGATTTTGGCTCACCGTCATATCCGACCCACTCCTCACCCAGGTTCTCCATATCATGCACATCCAGTCCCATCATATGGCCCGTGCCACATGGGAAGAACAGGGCATGGGCTCCCGACTCAACGGCCTCTCCGGTATCACCCTTCGTGAGCCCGAAAGCTTTCAGACCCTCGAAGATGGTCCTGCAGGCGGCCAGGTGCACCTCCTTGAATGTAATTCCGGGTCCTAACATGGAGACTGCGGCCATGTGTGCATCCAGGCTAACCCGGTAGATCTCCTTTTGAATGGGTGTGAATACGGGATCTACAGGAAACGTACTGGAGAGGTCCCCGGCATAATGGTTTATAGACTCCGCTCCTGCATCCACCAGGAACAGGTCACCGCTTTTGATGATGTTCCCGTGATAGTGGTTATGCAGGGTCTGTCCGTTGATCGTTGCGATGATCGGAAAGGAGGGATATACTCCGGCTGCATGTGCCGCTTCGGCAACTTTGGCAGCAACCTCCGCTTCTGTCATCCCCGGACGGGCATAGCGCATGCCAGCCAGGTGCATCTCCACACTGATATCAACAGCCCTGTCAAGTTCGGCGATCTCATCCGCAGATTTGACCTCCCTCTGGGCAATTACCGCCCTGGTCAGCTCCATTGATGCTTTTCCCGGAACAGAACGGTAGTCAGACTGGATCAATTCAGCCACCCTGATGAGAATATCGGACCTGTAAGGTTTCAGGAAATGGACTGCTCTGTTACCGGAAAGTGCCCTGGAAACAACCTTTTGCAGGGACGCAAATGGTTTTACATTTGTAACACCGATCTTATCACCCAGCTCGTTCATGCCGGGTACGACCCCTGTCCAGATAATCATATCGATGGAGTAATCATCACCAAAGAGTATGGATTCGCCATTGTCGGTATCAATGATCCCTGCAAGAGATGGCTGGTCGATGCCGAAGTAATAGAGAAAAGTGCTGTCCTGCCTGAAATGGTAAGTGTTGTCGGCATAATTCATGGGGGATTCCTCATTCCCGGGAAGCAGTATGATCCCTCCCCGGAAGGAGGAGGCCAGTTTTTTCCTGCGTGCTGTGTATATTTCTTTACTAAACATCTGCACAATATAGTAACTTAGGGCCTTTCAAAACAAACTAAAGAACAACAATGAACAAATATTTGATACCCCTTCTTCTGATGCTTCTCTCCTGTTCATCCTCCCAGCCTGAACTATATGAGTGGCGTGGAACAGACCGCTCGGGGATCTATCCCGATACCGGTTTGCTGAAAACCTGGCCCGAAGGGGGTCCCGGGGAGATCTGGGCTGTGGATGGACTTGGAACCGGATTTGGATCACCCCAGTTTACAGAAGATCGTTTCTATATCACGGGGGCAGTGGACAGCATGTCAGTGCTGTACTGCTATGACCTGGATGGAACCAGGCTGTGGCAGACGAACCTGGGTAAAGAGTGGGTCACCAGTTACCCCGGATCACGTTCTGCTCCCACCATCATGGGGAATTTGGTTTATGTCGGGACAGGGATGGGGGATCTCTACTGCGTGAATGCAGGTGATGGCAGCCTGGTCTGGTCAAGGGATTTCACAGAGGATTTCCAGGGTGTTTATCCCCTGCACGGGCATTCTGAGGCTGCTGTTGTATGGAAGGACAGGGTGTTCTGGACCCCGGGCGGAAAAACAGATAATGTCGTTGCGTTGGACCGGTTCACCGGCGAGCTTATCTGGAGCAAGCCGGCTTTTGGAGAATATTCCGCCTACAACCCGGGTCAGATTATCACCCTCAGTGAGCGCAGTATATTTGTAACCTTCTCAGCCTATCATATCCTGGGACTGGATGCAGAATCCGGGGAACTGCTGTGGTCACAGGAACAGACAAGTTATCCACCGGAGAAGCGGAGCCCGGGTTATGGCGATACCCATGCAAACTCGGTAATATACAGCGATGGTTCGATCTATTATGTGGCCGGTGATGGTAATTGCGGGGTAAGACTGGAGCTGTCGGAGGATGGCAGTGAGATTACCGAAGTCTGGCGAAACCCGGGATTTGACAGCTTTATGGGAGGAGTGGTGAAACTGGGCAGGTATCTCTATACCTGTGGAACCACCACCCAGTATTTGAAATCCATCGACGGATCCACCGGGATATTGAAAGATTCGCTGAAAATAGGCCAGGGGGCGGTGATTGCTGCGGACGGGATGCTCTACTATTATAACCAGCGCGGAGAAATGAAATTGATCAGGTATGATGAAGGGGACCTTGAGGAGGTCAGCTCCTTTAAGATCAAAAAGGGCACCATGAATCACTTCTCCCACCCCGTCATACACAAAGGTGTGCTTTACCAGAGGCACGGAGAGTCATTGATAGCCTATGACATCTCTCCCTGAGATTGTCTGGGACAGGCTATTTTACTGATAAACCAGCTGAATTTCAATTCTTTTGATTTGTGCAGCATTTTCCTTAATTTATGGAACAAATCCCGGGAAGAATGATAGGTGATCAGTTGGAATCCAGTACCAAAGTACGTTTGGTTCAATGGAAGGAATCCCTGAAGAAACTGAAAAGCAAGGGCTTTTTCAGGTACGTGGGCCGCAATGTTCTCCTGATCTTCTTTACCTACCTGTTTGTTATCCTGATCTTTTATCTGATCAGTAAATATCTTGTTGATTTCAAAGTCTTATTTGGCGGGATCATTGGCCACCTTTCCGACAAACTGGTTGTCCTTCTATTCTTTCTTTCCGAATCATTTACAGGGATGATCCCGGTGGACCTGTTTGTGATATGGACCCAGAAGTTTGAAAGTCCGGTTATATGGCTTGCCCTGCTGGGAATACTCTCCTATGCTGGCGGAGTGATCTCCTACGGGATCGGGTTGTGGATATCACGAAGGCCCCGCATCAGGGCTTTCAGTGAAAAGCGTTTAAAGGGTTATATGGATTTTGTGAGGAAGTGGGGAGGCGCATTCATTATCCTCGCTGCCATCTTCCCCTTTACCCCTTTTTCACTGGTTGTGATTGCCGTTACCCTGTTCCACTACCCTTTCCGGAATTTTCTGCTGTTTGCACTGGCGCGCCTGGTCAGGTTTGTGTTGCAGGGATTTATCTTCTTTGATCTGTTGAAGTTACATCATTGGTTCATCTGATATACAATGATTTATAAGATTATCTTCTATCCGTTTTTTCCGGCTTCCAATCCACTTTATAAAGAATTCATATAATTTAAAAAGATTATTTCTGGTTTGAACCCTGGATGAGATCGATGTACTCGGACAGATGCTCCTCATAAATTTGACGTGGGGTACACTGGTGCTCCACGCATAGAGAGGCAGCATAACCAACAGCTGCTCCCATCTGGCCGGTGGTCCTCATCACCCTGGGACCACCAAGTCCCACATGGCTGCAACTGAAACACCTGCCAGCCATTAAGAGGTTGTCAATATTCTTTGAGTAGAGTGACCTGTAGGGGATCTGGTAACGGTCAGCCGGGTAATACATGGCCTCGGCCAGGAAATCGGGCTTGCTCTCATCCAGCTTGTTCTGGGGATAGTGCAGATCCACTTCCCGTACCTCCTCCACAACCGCATCTGGAAAACTCCTGGATTCCCGCATATCATTGAAGGTGTAGATATAATCGCCCATCAATCGGCGTGACTCCCTTTTTCCGAGCAAATAAGAGACCCATTCCAGTTTCAGGTGTTCCATACCAACTTTCTTCTTTTCGTTGTAAAATGAGCCGTAAATAGCCTTCAGCATGTGATCCCTGATCTGTTCTGCCTGGTCCACCTGATTCCACCGGTCGGTGATCAGTTCCCAGTTCCAGGTTCCCTCTTTGGCCGCATACTCACCGGCAACATCCATGGCCCAGGGTACTTCCGGAAATTCATATACGCTGTCTGATTCAAAGGTCCTCCACAGCACGGATGATCCCATTACCTGCCGGTCCTCCTTTTCCGGGCTCCAGAGCTCGCCATATTTCTCCCAGGACTCGTTGTAGAGTGTGTCCGGTTCGCGTCCGTACCGGTATTCGGCTCCTGCCCAGTATCCTATCCATCCGTCCCCGGTACAGTCCACAAAGTACGGAGCCTCGAACCTGATCGCTTCCCCTGTTGATGTATGCCTGGCATCCACCGAGGAGATGACCCCATCACTGGTATTGGCCTGGAAAGCCCTGTAGTTCAAAAAGAGAGTGATATTGGAATAGCTTTCCATATTTTCCTGACGTTTTCTTTCGTCTGCTATCGCTTCCGGGGAACCATTTTCGTAGTGTTCCGTGTCCAGCATTTTGAGGATACGTTCAAAATGACCATAAATACCGAGTGTATGGACCCTGATCTCACTGCTGGCATTGCCTCCCAGCACGGGCCTGTCGTGGATCAGTGCGACCTTTAATCCCTGTTCGGCGGCTGCAATGGAGGCGGCGCATCCCGCGATACCCCCTCCTACCACTACCAGGTCAAAGGTCTGTGTCTCCCCGGGCTGGCCTTCATAACCTGTAATTCGGTTCCTCATATCCATCAGGTAATCCTGCTGATTGGTGGGTGTCCTGTAGCGGTTACTTATATAGATGGCATCACAGCGCCCGTTGAAACCGGTCAGATCCTCCAGTTCCAGCACCGTAGGACTTGCCTTCAGTTTCACTTTTCCCGCATAGTTCCATCCCCAACCCTGGTATTGTCCCATGGTCTTGGGCAACTTCTCTTCACCAATAAGGATATCAAACTGTCCGGGAGCCTCCCAGTTTCCTGGCGCCCAGTCGGTGGTCCTGGCCCAGACATGGTAGTTCCCGCTTCTGGGTATCTGAATGGCGGTGGATGCATTTTCCACCGGTTCGCCCATGCCATGCGCCATCAGATATGGCGATCCCATCTGTTCCACGAACTGGGGATCGATCACCCATCCTCCCCTGTTCTCAAAGCTTTCGCACTCCACGAAAATCTCCTTATGACAGCTGCACAGCAGCAGCATGAGTGCCGGAATGAGCATGTAACGGAACCAATTACCATGATATAGCATAATGCAATTATTTAGAAGTACATTTTATATTTGAACATAGTCACCAACCAGCAGGTATTCGATCGGTTCATCCTCATCAATTTCAGGAAACCTGCCTGCTTCAATTAAAAAATGGTTATCCGTATGGTCATCGTTTACAGAACTCACCTCTCCCACCAGCACTTTGCCTGATCCGGATTCACCGTGGAAAGTATGGTAAAGGCGCTGAAAGAGGGTAATGCTCTGTCCTGGCTGTAATCTGACCACCACTCCCGGTTGGAAACGATGTTTAATTCCATCAAGGCTTACCCGGACTTCATGACTGTCAAGTTGCTCCTTTTCATTGGAGTTGTAGAGCTGGATCATCAGGTTCCCACCTCCCCTGTTGATGATATCCTCCATTTTTGACCAGTGAAAATGCATGGGCGTGACCTGGTTCTCATCGACGATCATGATCTTCTCGGCATAAGGTTTTTGCTCCATATCCGGCTTACCGTTCCGAAGTGTAAAGAGCAGGAGGCCGCAGGCTTTAAAATCCCCCGATCCAAAATCGGTCAGGTCCCAGCCCAGCTGATTTTCAATGATCTCTTTATGATCCCCTCCATGTTCCTGCCACTTTCCGGGTGACCAAAAGGCCCATGGGGGCAGTTTAAAGTTCATGGATTCGAAGAACTGAATGGCTTCCCCGATTCGCCGGTTGATCTCAGACCTTTTCATGGGTGTTTCAATAGTTATTCTTCCAGCACCTGTCCATCTTCCAGAAGCTGTTGCTTTAAATCATCATAAGGTACTTTATAGACTCCGGTATTTTTTTCAACAGCCATCACCGCCAGGGTGGCCGCGCTCTGCCCCAGGATCATGAAAACCGGTTCCATGCGGATGGAACCGTAGGCAATATGGGAACATGAAAGGGAGACCGGCACCAGCAGGTTGGAGCATTCGCCGCTGGAAGGCATCAGCGATCGCAGGTCGATCTGGTATGGATTTTCCGGATGTACCCCAATATCTCCCTCATTCTGGACAAAGCCGTCGGGTTTGATATAGCGCTGTACGTTATGGGAATCCATGGTATAGGAGCCCATTCCCACCGACTGTTCAACGGGTGATCTGCCCAGCACTTCGTTCTCTGTCATTACAAAATCGGAAACCATGCGTCTGGCTTCACGCACATATATCTGGTGCGGCCAGTTCCCGTTATCTGTGAATTCATCCCCTGCATATCCCCAGTGCCCCATCTGCTCCCTGATATCCTCGGGCACGGCAGGATCGCTCACAAGGAACCAGAGAAGTCCCTTCTGGTAGCTGGTGTGTTCGGCGATGATCTCCCTCCTTCTCTCGTAGGAGCCATCCGGATAATCATAGTTCATTCCAATATTGTCGGTGCTGAAGGGGCCATGATTGTTCACATCGGTTTTGTGGTTGGGTATGGGATCGAACTTACTGTACACCCCTCTCCATCCCGAGGCAAAGACTCTCCCGAGCAGTTCGTACTGGGTGGAATCATAATCCGGAGGACGGCTGATGTCCACCCGGTTATCGGGGAGATCAGTGAGGCACATCCTGAAACAGTAAGCCTGTACACGACGGTCGCCGGTACCATACTGACCAGGATCTGCCGCGGATATCCTTGGGAGTAGGCCGCTGGAGGGATCCCCCGGTATCACATAAGGGCTGATATCACTTTCAAAATAGTGATCGTGGTGCAGAACCCCTGTCTGTATCCCGTTCCACTGCTCACCATACTGCTCATTGGACTCCCGCCCCACCGTGTAGCTGACCCCGGAGGCCGCCATCAGGTCCCCCTCATAGGTGGCATCAATGAATACTTCGCCTGAATAGCTGTTTCCGTCCAGCGTACGGATGGATCGGATGGCGCCCTGACGCATGGAAACACCCTCCTCCCTGTCGAGGAACTCTTCCCGGTGGACAGGGATTTTGTACTCCTGAACAAGCTGTTCGAATACCTCTTCAGCGGCGTGGGGCTCAAATATCCACATGGTCCGGAACTCACCGTCGATGGCGACATTGCCCTGGCCGGCATTTCCATAGTCACTCCTATTCTGCCACCTCCAGGCTTCGTCCTCCTGGTAATGGAGCCAGAGCCGGTGGTAAAAGTCCCTTGCAAGTCCCCCGATCACAGCCTTATTTCCTGTATCGGTCCACCCCAGTCCCGAAGCGGTGAGCCCTCCCAGATGTCTGTCGGGGGAGACAAGGATCACCTGCTTTCCCATTTTTGCCACCTGTACGGCGGCAATCACCGCCGAAGAATTTCCCCCGTAAATGATCACATCTGCAGAAAATTGATTGCCCGAGGCTGATTTTTCCCTATTTTCACAGGAGGTTGTAAAGAGGGTCAGAACAAGCAGCGTGCAGCAGGCCGAAAGGAGCTTTTTGATATACATGACGGGTTGGATAAGAATGGAGCTGAAATTAAGAAAATCTGTATGAATCTGAAATCATATGAAGAGAGTATTTTACATTTACCTGTTATTGCTGTTGATGTATAACATTAACTTTTAAAACCAGATGAACTGAAACCAGCAGGACCATGCGACATACATTTCTTATCATATCATTGATACTTCTCTCACTGTGTTCCCTGCAGGCGCAGGAGACAAAGGTGGTCTACCTTTCGGGAACGGGGTTCGACCGGACCGTAGCGTGGGATTTTTATTGTACTGCCGGGATGAACAGCAGGAAGTGGACCACCATCCAGGTGCCCTCATGTTGGGAGCAACAGGGATTCGGGCAATACAATTACGGTCATGTACCCTTTGACCAGCGTCTGAAGGAAGAGGGCCACTACAGGACTAACTTCGAGGTTGAAAAGGCCTGGAAAGGATCATTCCTGGAGCTGGTATTTGACGGGGTGATGACCGATGCGCGTGTACTGGTGAACGGGAAACAGGCCGGAGAGGTGCATCAGGGGGCCTTTTACCGGTTCAGTTACGATATCAGCGACCTGGTCCGGTATGGCAAGGAGAACAAACTGGAGGTTTTTGTGAAGAAATTTTCCGCCAATGAATCCGTTAACCAGGCAGAACGGAATGCTGACTACTGGGTCTTTGGAGGGATCTTCAGACCGGTACGGTTGGAGATCAAACCCATAGCTCATATTCAAAGAGCAGCCATAGACGCACGGGGTGACGGATCTTTCAGATCTGATCTCTACCTGGAAGGAAATACTATTCCAGGGAAGGTGGTGGTGGATATCCTGGACCAGGAGGCGCACAGTGTGGTCAGTTTTGAATCGGCTGTTGAACCGGGCGCGAAAAAGGTAAGTGTCACCGGAATGGTTGATTCACCCCGGCAATGGAACCCGGAATTTCCATATCTGTACACCGCACAACTGAGCCTGCTGGATCAGAATGGAACCGTGGTTCACAGCATTGCCCAGCGGATCGGCTTTCGGACCGTGGAGGTGAGGGAAGCAGACGGGATCTATGTAAACGGGCAACGCATCAAATTCAAAGGTGTTTGCAGGCATACGTTCCATCCCGACTACGGCAGGACCTCCTGCAAGGCCTTCAGTATAGAGGCGGTCAACCTGATCAAGGATATGAACATGAATGCAGTACGGATGTCCCACTACCCTCCCGATGTTCATTTCCTGGATGTTTGTGATTCGCTGGGACTCTTTGTGCTGGATGAGCTGGCGGGCTGGCAGCGACCTCCCTATGACTCGGTGGTGGGCCGCAGGCTGCTGGGCGAGATGATCGCCAGGGATGTGAACCATCCCAGTGTGGTGATGTGGGACAATGGCAATGAGGGAGGATGGAACATTGCCCTGGATAAAGATTTCAGGGAACTGGATATCCAGCAACGTGAAGTGAACCATCCGTGGGGGTATCATGGGCTTACCAACACGGCCCATTATGTGGATTATGACTACCTGGCCATGGACAATTTTGCTCCCAGGCAGCTATTTTTTCCCACGGAAATGATCCACGGGCTCTATGACGGTGGACTCGGAGCAGGGTTGGAGGATTTCTGGCTGCGTATATGGGAACATCCCCTCAGCGCAGGAGGATTTCTCTGGGTATTTGCAGATGAATCGGTCAGACGGACCGATACCGGTATGCTGGATTCGGATGGGAATCATGCGCCGGATGGCATTCTCGGTCCCTACCACGAAAAGGAGGGCAGCTTCTATACCATCCGGGAGATCTGGTCACCCGTTCATTTTGAAAAGCGGTATATCACCCCCGGATTCAATGGAATCTTCAACATTCAAAACCGTTACCACTATACCTCCCTTGACCGCTGCAGTTTCCGATACAGCTGGATCAGGTTCCGGAGAGCACAGCAGGATGGGATCACCGATCAGGCTGATTTTCAATCGGGAGAGCTCCTGGGTTCGGGTATTCCCGTGGTGGATCCGCTTGAACCCGGACAGAATGGAGAGCTGAAGGTACCCCAGGTTGAAGGGTGGCAGCAGGCTGATGCACTCTATGTGGAAGCCTTCGATCCCTATGACCGGCTGATCAACCGCTGGAGCTGGCCCGTTAAATCCCCTGCCCAAAAAGCCACTGAGATATTGCCTGCCGGTGAGAGCGGGGAGATTGCTGTCTCTGAGACGGGAGAAACCTTTACGCTTCAGTCAGGCCCGGTAACCCTGGAGCTCTCTAAAGCAGATGGAGCACTGAGGAGGGTATGGTCGGGTGATTGGCTGATCCCCCTCTCCGACGGGCCTGTCTTCAGGTCGGATATGCCGCAGCTGAGGAGTTTCCGGCATTTCGCCGTGAACAATGAACACCATGTGATCGCCGACTTTGGACCCGATGGACTCCTTGAATGGGTGATGCATCCCGGCGGAGTGGTGGAGATGAAACTGAACTATCAGCCGGAGGGCAGTGCAATACCTTTCACAGGTGCATCATTCGACTATTCTGAGAACGAAGTCCAATCGGTCACTTACCTGGGGAACGGGCCATACAGGGTTTGGAAGAACCGGATGGCCGGTGTGGGGTTCAACGTGTGGAAAAAGAACTACAACAACATCATTACGGGCTATTCCGGATTTGATTACCCTGAATTCAAGGGATACTATTCAAATCTCTACTGGGCCAGGATCAACGATCCGCAGGACCGCCATTTCACGGTCTACAGCCATACAGAGGATCTTTTTCTTAGATTGTTCACACCTGAGGAAGCTCCGGATCCGGCCCTGACCGTGGTCACTCATCCTGCCGGGGACCTCTCCTTCATGCTGGGGATACCTGCGATCGGTACCAAATTCAAAGAAGCACAAGAGCTTGGACCACAGTCTGGTAACTACTATTACACGAAGCGGAGGGTGAAGGATGGTGCCCTCCGGATAGAACTTACATTCGATTTCAGGTAACAGGTAAACATATATATGACTTAATAATTCTATAAAATGAGAACCAGAATCACTATCCTTCTCCTTTTGGTAGCTGTACAGTTCACATTATCAAGCTGTTCCGAAAGAACTCATGCCAAACCCAATATCGTTATCATTTTCCTGGATGATTCGGGATGGGCCGATTTTGAGCCATTCGGTGAGGTGCACCTTGAGACACCGAATGTCAGCCAGCTGGCTGCCGAGGGCACTGCATTTCATAATTTCTATGTCCCGCAGGCCATATGTTCAGCTTCCCGTTCGGCCCTGATAAGCGGCTGCTATCCAGGACGTACAAAGGTTTTCGGTGCCCATGGTCCCAATGCATGGGGATTGGATACCACTTTTGCAACCATGGGCGAAGTTTTTAAAAGCGCAGGGTATGCAACGGCGGCTTTCGGCAAATGGCACTGCGGTGACCAGCCTGAAACCAGGTCCTATTCCAGGGGGTATGACGAGACATGCGGACTGATGTACTCCAACGATATGTGGAAATACCACCCGGAGTCGCCTGAATACTGGGGACAGTGGCCGCTCCATTACTGGGAGAATGGCAAGGTGACCATTGAGGAGGTGGATCATGCGGACCAGAATAACCTGACCCGCTGGTACACAGAACATGCAGTTGATTTCATCGACCGCCACCAGGATAGCCCATTCCTGCTTTATGTTCCCCACAACATGCCCCACGTACCACTCCATTGCAGCGATGCATTTGAAAGCAAATCGGGCAAGGGTCTCTACGGGGATGTGATCCTGGAGATCGACTGGAGCGTTGGAGAGATCAACAGGGCCCTGAAGGAGCGCGGCCTGGACAAGAACACCATCGTCATCCTGACCTCGGATAACGGACCCTGGATCTCTTATGGGAATCATGCGGGGTTCACTCCTTTCAGGGAGGCCAAAGGCACCTCTTTCGACGGTGGTGTCCGGTCAGCCTGCATCATTAAGTTTCCAGGTAAAATTGATGCGGGAGCTGTATCTCAAAGGGCTTTCGGTTCGGTGGACCTCCTCCCCACCCTTTGCATTCTGGCCGGTGTTCCGTTGCCTGAGAATGAGATAGACGGGGAGAATGTCTGGAGTTTGATAACCGGGAAACCGGGAGCAGTGAACCCACATGATTATTATGCATTTTCCAACAACAGTAATTTTGAAGGGATCCTGACCGGGGACGGGAAGTGGAAACTGCACCTGCCCCACAATTACCGTATTCTTGAAACGGCAGGGGCCGATGGAATGCCCGGAAAGTATGGTACGGCCCATATTGATACGGCACTCTTTGATATGGTAACCGATCCTTTTGAGACCACCAACGTGATCTCAGAACATCCGGAAGTGGCAGCGGAAATGATCAGGTTGGCCAAAGCCCATGCAGCCAGGTTCTACAGCGAGTAAGCAGGCAACCTCCCGGTATTCAGGGGCAAAATCTCTATATGTTTCTTCATGCCAGGTGGATCCCCGAATTCCAGCCGTCCCTGTAACCGGGTTGCATCCATGCCACCTTTTCGCCCCTGAAGAAAGGCTGAAGTGCCAGTCTCAGTTCATGCATTTTCTCTTCATCCAGCGGGCTGAAGTTCCTGAGGATCTCCAGGTTGGACCGGACTGCCTCCATACTGTCCATCCCGACGTTGGCCAGGTGGAAATCATTCAGTGAAAGGGCATACCTGACCAGGTCAGCTGCATCCAGGCCCTGGACTGTTTCCCGTGGCCGGATCACCTTCATGGCCACCACCCCCATCCCCTTTTTCATGGCCAGCGGGGCCGGCAGACCTTCAAAATCCTGGCTTCCGTCGGGCACCTGGTGGTTCAGTGCCATCATCATCACATCGAAATCGTAAAGTTCCACAGCCCTTTTCATCCCGGCGGCTGACGCATGTCCCGAGAACCCGATATTGCGGATGACCCCCTCGCTGCGATATTGCTCCAGCACTTCATATACTTTCCCCTTTTCTCCCAGTTGCTCGGCATCCTCTACCGATGCCACGGCATGCACATACAACAGGTCTATATAGTCGGTCCGGAGCCGTTCCAGGCTTCGCTCCACGTTTCTTTTAGCCTGATCTGCATCCCGCTCACTGGTTTTCGTGGTCTGGAACACATGCTGCCTCCGTTCATTCAGAATGATGCCGATGCGCTCCTCGCTGGAAATATTTTCATTTCCATAATCAGCGGCTGTATCCCAGTAGTAAAGGCCCTGATTAAATGCACTTTCCAGGATCCCGCATGCTTCATCGTTGTCTGCAACGGACATCCACCTGCTGCCACATCCAAAACCCATACGCGGAACAATGGCACCGGTCCTGCCCAGTTTGACAGTAGGCAGACCTTTAGAGTCGTAAGGTGACGGGGATGCACATCCCGTAACCGGAGATAAAGCTACCGTGGCCGCAGCTGCAGCCGTTGTCTGAACAAATTTTCTTCTGGAAATTGATTTCATAGCTATATATTTTATAAAATAGTATCAGGTACTGCCACCCGGTAGGTAATTCCCCCGGTGGTCTTTCTGTAAAACTGAACCAGTCTGTTTTCCCTGCATAAAAAAAATGAGGGGATCACGATACTTCTGCCAAATGCTTCAGCCAGAACAGGGAGGTTCTGTTCCCTCTGCCATGCCAGAATGGAGTTGATTGCGTCTGTTCTAACCCTTTTCTGCACGCTCTCCTTCACCTCCCGCGAATCCCCGTAGAACTCGTCCAGTTCATTCCGGAAAGCCTCCAGAGCCTCTTTCTCCCCTGCCATCTCCCCTTCATATTGCTCCATACTGAAATGCAGGTTCAGATCTATCTCCTCCATTTTGTATGTTTTCTGGAGAAGACGGTAAAAGAGGACCAGCTCCTTTTCGGCGGGGATCTCCAGAAGGGGAGCTGTAAACTGGAATGAAAGAATGAAAGTAAGATACTGGTCCCTGTCCATGCTTCCATGCCTGGCTTCCAGCAGGCCAGAATTTAAATAATGCAGGAAATCCTTTATAAATGCCACTTTTTTTGCTGGGGAAAAATAGTGCTCAAGGGGCGGTTTTTTATCTATATCGTGCTCGCATGCGATCAGGACCTCATCGATTGTGACAGTCTGAAGCTGTTGTTCCGGACGTTGTTCTGGCTGTATGGAGAAACGCATGGATCAGATCGGTTTGGGCTGCTCTAAAATAGCGATTTTTTCGATACCCCCTATCCTACTCCGTTTATCAGGCCGATCTGTACCCGGTCCATGTGCAGAAAAAGGCCGGGGTCAGATCTTGAGGCGGATGTTAACTTTTCCCAGTAGTCCTGTGATCTGTATGATCATGATGGCAAAGAGGAGCGATTTCAGAATTCCTATCCCGCCAGTTGTGAGTGCCCCTGGAAGTTCGATGTTCCATATATCCCGGAATGCATAGACAAAGTAAGGGACCAGGTAGCACGTGAGGGTACTGGTTCCTGCGGCCTTGATAACAGAGGCCCACCGATAGAGGTTCAGCCTGTCGGCCAGCAGGTGCAATATTAAAAAAGCAAGTGTTGTGATGCCAGCACAGATGGCAGTCCAGGAGGGTGTGGCCATGATCTTGGAGATACCCCAGAAAGGACGCGTAAGGAATCCAAACAGGATCAGAATAAAGGCAAACATGACAAGAAATGCACCCAGAAACTGCATGCGGTCCTTTTCCCTCAAATGGATCATTACAGATGTAACCAGTACACCTGCCAGTACCAGTGCATGATTGGAGGCACTTACAACCAGTTTAAGCGTAAAGTTAAATGGCGTTGCGAATTCATTGATATTCAGAAATATAAACACGACAAGCACCAGGGTGATCCAGCCAGGCCGGTTGCCCAGCAACAGGTAGGTCAGGGCCGCAACCAGGTAGCCCCAGCCAATGAGTCCCAGGATGCCCCACCAGTGGAACCGCATCCACTGCCCTCCCCCGTCCCCCTTATAGGTGATGCAGAGGAAGATCAGGATAGCCCAGCCAAGCCCCTTCAGTATCCAGGGTGAGAAGCGCCCGGCCACACGCTCTCCGTAAACGTTCCAGATGAGGAAGAAAGCCAGTGCCATCAGGATCTGCCAGAGAAAGGTGCTGATAAGGAGATGTTCCGCATCGATATTCTCCAGGTTGACCATCAAAACCCCCATGATCAGAAGGGCCAGGGATCGTTCAATAATATGCCTGAAAACCAGTAGCTTAGAATCACCTTTTTTGAATCGTGCCCTGATGGCCAGCGGGATGGAGAGCCCCACAATAAAAAGGAATGCGGGAAAAACCACATCGGCCAGTCCCATTCCATCCTCATGCGCTGATTTATGTTCAAGCCAACCTGGAATATCTGTGATCGTCCAGAGGTCGTTCACAAAGATCATTAGTAACATGGTGATCGCCCTGAGGATATCGATCGATTTCAGCCTGTTTGTGTCCATTGGATAAGGAAAAAATTAACGCAGGAATTTTTCACGCTTCTGCAGGTTCAGCAGTCCCAGCAATAAAAACACCACACTGCCAATTCCCATAATGATCCGGTTCTGGCGTATGATCTCCCTCCATACAATTTCATTGATGTCGCCGGGCATATCGAAGGGATTAAGGAAGATGTTCCATTTGGATTCATCCAGCTGATCGGCAAGGATCAGCAATGCCAGTCCCAGGATCACCATGATCACAGCTGTTGCATTGCCGTTCCTAACCAGGGTGGATATGCAGAATCCCAGTGAGGAGACAAAAAGAACGAGTACCATTAACTGCAGGATCATTCTCATGACCGGGAAACTGAGAAGGGCATAGTAAGCCAGCCCTGCAAACGGGAAGAGCAGCAGGAATACAAGGAGCAGGATCATCAGGTACCTTACCAGCCATACCTTGTAGCGGTAATCGGGTATACCGAATATGATCTCCAGTGTCCGCTGATCTGCATCACTCTGGATCCCGAATACTGAAGGGAAAAATACCAGCAGGATGGCAGGGAAAGCCAGCAGTCCGTAAACCTCATCGATGTTCATATCACTGTTCTCAAGTGCCATAATGGTACCGAATACCAGGAAGAAGATAAAAGCAGCCAGGATAAAATAGACGAACTTCCCCCCGAAGATGATCTTCATATTGTACCTGGCCAGGCTGATGATATTTTGCATGCTGGATCTGATTGATGACATAGCGCTAGATATTTCCCCTGTTCTCTTTATCGTTTCTGAGCAGCCAGAGGTAGGCATCCTCCAGGAGTGGAGCCTCTTCAACCGCATTTTCAAAAGGCTTCTTTGCCGAGATGGCCCTGAACCTGATCCGGTTACCATCCCGCATATGATGTACCACAAGCATATCCTGGGATTGCTCCTCAAACTGCTCCGCCGGCAAAGATGTTTTCCACACCCTTCCGCGTGCGATCTCGGTCATCTCCCTCGGTGTCCCGTTAAAGAGCACCTCTCCCCTGTTGATCACTGCCATGGTATTGCAGGAGCTGGATATGTCCTCGATGATATGGGTGGAGAAGATCACCACACGGGTAGCGCTCAGTTCCACGAGCAGGTTCCTGAACCTTATTCTTTCCCTCGGGTCGAGGCCGGCTGTAGGTTCATCCACCACCAGGATCCTTGGCAGATGCAGCAGCACCTGTGCAATGCCGATACGCTGTTTCATTCCGCCTGAATAGGCTCCTATCTTTCTCTTGCGCTCGTCCCACATGTGTACCGACTCAAGCACCTCCCTGATCCGCTTGCTGCGCTTCTCCGGATCTGTGAGCCCCTTCAGTACGGCCAGGTAATCGAGATAGGCATAGGCTGACATGTTCTCATACATGCCAAACTCCTGTGGCAGGTAACCAATCAGTCCCTGCAGCTCCTCCCGTTTCTTCTGGGTGTCGATACCGTTGATCCAGATCTTTCCATAACTCTGTTCCAGGATGCCGCAGATGATACGTATCATGGTCGATTTACCGGCTCCATTGGGACCCAGCAGTCCAAACATACCGGTTCCGATCTCCAGGGAGACCCCCTTGAGGGCCTTGAAACGTTCGGGTCCTTTACCCAGGGCGGGCAGCACAGATACAAACCAGTAGAACCACCGGTAAAGGGACCGTATCTTTTTCAATTCGAAATTGTCCTTTTTCACCCTTACAGAGACCAATCCCACGGCGATGACCAGATACCACATAATACCGGCCACCATGCTCATGGCAGTATTGTCCCAGCGAAGCTGGAATTCAGTGATCACAACCAGCGGAGTTACAAACCGGATCACCGTATGTATGATCCTGAACCACCGGCGTTCTATAATCCTGCTGAAGTCTCCCATGATCGCAACCAGATAGTAATAGGCAACGGCGGAGGAGACCAGCTGCCAGAATCCGCTTACCAGGTAGAACCAGGCGAAGTAGACCAGGAAGCCCAGCAGGGGAAGTTGCCAGACCAGCGACTCCAGCCTGGGTTTGAGTGCGAGTTCTGCGATCCTGGCAACCCGAGCCAGCCGGCCCCCTGCCTGGAATTCCCTGACCATCCTGGGTTCCCGTCCGTAAATCTTAACCAGGTTGGAGACCTGGATATGGATATCGCTCTCCTCATCAATAATACGAACCGATGCTTTCCGCAGGCTTGAAGAAATAAACCACCAGGTTACGGGGATACCCACTATGACCAGGAGACCGGCAGCCATTTTCCATACAAAAGATCCCACATAGACTACAACCAGGAACATCCCGGCTGCTTCGAGGACCAGCAGGAAGAGTTTGACCGGCAGCTTCAGACTCCTGATCCACGCGAGTGCCTGTTCAATCCCGTTATAGAGCATGGGGATATAGACCAGTGTCAGCAACGTACTGAGGCTCAGTCCGCCGATCACAGTGATGGCAAATGGAGGACCGATGGCTTCAACATACTCTGCATTCCCCATGGCCAGCGGTATCATGGCTGCACAGGTTGTTACCGCAGTGATCAGAATAGGACGCACCCGGGAGAGCCCTGCCACCAGGATAGCCCTCTGTTTCCTGTACCCTCTCTTTCTAAGGACATTGATAAAATCGATGAGGATGATCCCGTTATTGACAACCACACCCAGAAGGATCAGGAATCCCATGATGGTATTGGCATTGAACAGCGACTCCCCTGTAACGGTCAGCAGGAAAAATGAGCCGATGGCTGCCAGGGGAATGGAAAAGAGCAGCACAAACGGGGTGATGAAGGACTCGAATATGGCAGCAAGGATCATATAGACCAGCACCATGGCAATCAAAAACATATATTTGAATTCATCCAGTCCGGAATCCTCCTGAACCAGTTCAACTGCCACACCGGAAGGGATATTGGAATTCTGGATCAGGTCCGTTATTTCACTACGCGCGTACTCGAGCAGGTCATTTGAATCATATACGTCCTCGTTGTACTGGTAACGGAGCTCCACCTGTTTTTCCTGGTTGACCCTTGAGATATCCCGGAGTCCAGTTGCATAATAGATATCCGATATCTCCTGGAGCTCGAAAAGGTTCTCATCATCGCTGTTGGGAATATTCAGTGTTTGCAGGTCCTCCATCCGCTTGTCCTCTACAACCTGATCCGCATCATTGTACTTGATGATGATCTCGTACTCCTCATCGTTCTGCGTGAAGTTCACACCCGAACTGATCTCGCTGGTAAATGAGCTTAATTCGCTTGCCACCTCATTCCGCGTGATGCCATACCGGTCCATCATCAGCGCGTTAAAATCGAGGTGCACCTCCGGTTGGTTCTCTCTCACTGACAACCTGGCGGAGCTGATATTATCGAGTTCATCAAGGTAGGATTGCAGGTCCTCACCCACCTCCACCAGCAGGTTAAAATCCTGGCCCTTCAATACGATGTACTCCTCATCCTCACCGATCCCCAGTAACTGTTCAAATCCTGCAGTTCCAGCCTGGCTGCCACCTGCAGATCCGCCGCGCATACCGCCGGTTCCCGTGGGGGCTGTCAGGCTTATATCTGATGCCGGAAGATCCTTCACCATCTCATAAGCCTCCGACTGTATCTGTCCGAATGAGCGGTTGGCAATTTTCCTGTAATCATCCTTCAGCGTGATGGTCACAGTGGCCTCCTCCTCTTCGATCCTGGAAATAACTTCCTTGCCCTCTTCAATTTGCATCAACGCTTCCTCCATTCCCGATACCAGGTCGTCTGTGGCATTCAGGGTGGTCCCCGTGGGCATGGTCACATAGAGGGTTATTTGGTTGGTTTCCAGTTCCGACATCTTGTTTACCGACACGGAAAGAGTAGTAAGGATGGTACCGAAGAAAAGTATCAGTACACCGATGATAGTGGGTGCAGGATTCCGCAGGGCCGTTTTAAGGATGGAGAGGTAGATACGCACCATACGGTTATGAAGCGATACCTCCTGGTAGACCTCTTTTTTTTCTTTGTTCTTTCGCGAAAGGATCAGATGAACGCCCATCGGGATCACCAGCAGGGAGACAAACAGAGATACTGAAAGGGTGGAAATGATCGATACCCCGATGTGCCTGGCCAGCAGCTTTACAAGAAAATTGGATGAAAAGATAAAAGGCACAAATACAGCAACGGTGGTAGCGGTTGCAGCTACAATGGAACGCCAGACTTCACTGGTGCCCTGGACCACCGACCGGGCTGCCGGCACCCCCAGGCTCCTGAGGCGGTATATATTTTCAAGGACGACCACGGAAGTATCCAGCAACATACCTACTGCCAGCGCAATTCCAATCAGTGTCAGGCTGTTGATCGATATATCAAAACCAAAGAAAAAGTTGAATGCAGTGAAAATCGAAATCGGCATGGCCATGGCCACAAGCAGTACCAGCTTGATATTTCGCAGGAAGACCCACAATACAAAAATAGCCAGCAGTGCCCCGGTGAGTGCAAGGCGGATGATCTGGTTGATATTATCTTCCATCAACTCAGCGCTGTTATCCTGGACAACGACCTCGATATCGAAGGGTGCCCCTTCCCTGTTCAGCTTCTTGAGTTGATCCTCCACTTTGTGCGACAGGTCAATGATATTGGCCTGGGCATCATTGATCAGTTCAAGTGATACGGCATCTTTCCCGTTCACCCGGCTGATGGTCTCCTCCTCTTTTTCACCATAAAAGACCTCTGCAATATCTTTTAACCGGACGGGATTGGCCCCCCGACCTATGATCAGGTCCTCGATCTGTGAGATATGGTCATATTCGGCATTGAGGTAGATAAAATACCGTTCGCCCTGCTCCTTGATCGTACCGCCGTACTGTCTGAGATTCATGTTGGAGGCGAGTAGGCTCCTCACCCTGGATGGTGCAATGTTATATGCTTCACATGCAGCCCGGTCCAGGATAATATCCACTGATTTTTGCCTTCCGCCATAGACATTGACTGCGGCCACACCTTCAATATTTTCAAGCTCGGACAGGATATTCTGATCCACATAGTTCCGGACCCGGTCCACGCCTCCTGATCCCCGGGCCTGCAGGGTCATCAGGGTATTGTTGGCATCTTCCAAATCAATTTTGACCACCTGGAGGTTGAAATCTTCCGGCAGGTCCCCGCGCATGGCCGCTACCTGTTCATCCAGCTTCAGGTAGGCATATTTCAAGTCGGTGCGCTCCTCATAGGAGATCAGGACCGATCCTGTGCGACGTCCTGCTGTAGACTGGATCTCCTCTATATTTTCCAGGCCTGCGATCATGCTCTCCACGGGAAGAATGGCCTCCTGTTCCATGTATTCGGGGGTGACTTCGATCCTTGAACTTATCTGGATGTAGAGCATGGGCAGTTCCGCGTTGGGGAAGATCTCCATTTTAAGGTGGTTCCAGGAGACGATGCCCAGCAGGGTTGCTGCAACAAACAGCATGGTGATGAGGACCTTTCGCTGTATGAGGAAATGTTTATTCACCGGCAGATACCTCCTCTTTATGGCTCTTTCTACCCACCTCCCCAAAAATCATATATATGCAGGGGATTACCACCAGGGTGAGCAGCGTGGAAGTTGTGAGGCCGCCAATGACTGCCCAGGCCATTGGCGAACGCAGCGATGCGCTCTCACCGAACCCAAGGGTCAGCGGGAAGAGGGCCAGGACGGTGGTAAGCGTTGTCATAAGGATGGGCCTGATCCTGCGCTGTCCGGCCAGTATGATGGCCTCTCTCAGTTTTATTCCCTCTTTGCGGAACTGGTTGATGGCATCGACCAGGATAATGGAGTCATTCACCGCGATACCCACCAGCAATATGATCCCGATAAGCGACATGATATTCAGAGCTTTACCCTGGAGGTAGAAGACGCCCACAGCGCCAACCACGGCCAGTGGTACCGGCAGAAGGATCGTAAATGGGTGAAGCAGACTCTCAAACTGAGCTGCCATTACCATATAGACCAGGATCAGGGAGAGTATCAGTGCAAAACCCAGGCTACCCATGGACTCCTTTCTCATGGCCTCCTCACCGGTTATACTGTAGCTGTATTTAGGTGGAAAGGCGACCCCGGCGAGTTGCTTGTCGATAGATGTAGCCACCTGGTCGAGAGGAAGGTCACTATCAAGGTCCGCTGTGATCTTCACCACCCTGTTCTGGTTGTTATGAAGGATTTCTCGGGGTGAATTCCCTACCTTGATATCAGCCACCTCCCTGAGGAGAATCTCGGTATTGTTTACCTGAATGGTCAGCATCTCCAGCTCCTTGAGTGTGATATCGTTGAGTTTTACCGTAATGTCGGTCAGGTCGCCCTTCAGGTCCATCTGTCCGGCATCCACTCCCTGCAGTTTTTCGTTCACCCTGCTGATCAATGTGTTCACATCCACGTTCATCAGGCCGGCCCTGTAACGGTCAATCATGATCTCTACCTCGGGGGCCCCGCCCTCAATGGAGGATGAGATATTGCGAATCCCGGGGATCAGCTTCAGCTGTGCAATGACATCTCCAGTAAGCTCCTCCAGCTGGTCCATCTCCTCGCCGGTCACTTCAACGACCAGCGGGGAAGCATCGGTCCCGAGGATGGTGGAGAGAGCGCTCTCTTCCTGGCGGAAAAGGGCCGTGAAATTGGGATTGTCCTTGAAATTACCGGTCAGAATGGTGATCAGGCCGGTTGCGGAAATGGGGCTGCCCGGCTTCAGTTTGACCTTAATGGTGGCCATGTTCTGGTCATCAAACAGTTTCTCACCGCCGGAGGAGAGACCTGAAGTGGGACCGATCTCACTGTAGGTCAAAAAGAGGTTATCACCGGTGATCTCGCGGATGATATCCTCCAGGCTGGCTACAGCACCGGTCGTTCGCTCAAGCTGTGTACCCTCGGGCATCTGGAGGTCCACATAAAACTCACCGGTTTCTGCCCTCGGCATAAACTCACTTCCCGTCTGTTTCAGCATAAACCAGCCGCCTACCATCAGCAGCAGGGTTGCCAGGAATACCCAGACACGGTAGTTCAGCAGTTTGTCCAGCAGTTTCCCGTACCAGGTGAACTGAACAGATTCACGTTTTCGCCCGGCAAAGGGAGATTTCTTACGATACATCCTGGAGTAGAGCATGGGGATGATCAGGATGGCCACCACCAGTGATGCCAGCAGTGAAAAGGCCACTGTAAAAGCCTGTTCCTTGAACAGCTCACCGGATGCTCCGCGCAAATAGACGATGGGTATAAAAACTACAATGGTGGTCAGGGTAGAGGCGATAATGGCGCCGCCTACCTGGGATGTCCCCAGGACAGCAGCATCCCCAGCATCGGCACCCTGTTCATGGTGCCTGAAGATATTCTCCAGGACCACGATGGCATTGTCAACCAGCATACCAGCTCCAAGTGCCAGTCCTCCCAGGGTCATAATATTGAGCGTAAGCCCGTTAAAGTACATCAGTACGAATGTGGCAATGATGGAGACCGGTATGGCAAGGCTCACAATTGCGGTAGGCCCTATTCTTCTCAGAAATAGGAAGAGAACAAAGACGGCCAGCAGTATCCCGAAGATCAGACTGTCCCGGACCTCACCTATGGCCGAGGAGATATAGTTACCCTGATCCTCCACAACTGTAAAGGTGAATCCGGGCAGGGCCAGTTGCATCTCAGCAAGTGCGTCTTTCAGGTCCTCCACCGCCTTAACAGTATTGTAACGCATCTCTTTGTAGATGCTTAATCCCACGCACGGTTTACCATTGAGCAGGACCGCATTCTCCTGGTCTTTCAGGCTCCATGAAACCGTGGCCACATCTTTCAGCATGACGGGAACTCTTTCTCCCCCGGTCTCTTCGGTGGACTCTCCCATCTTTACGATGATCTGCTCAAGATCCTGTACCTGCTCCAGCGCGCTGATCCCTCGCACAATATATCGTTTCCCCATCTCAACTATGGATCCGCCCGAGATGTTCTGATTATAACTCTGGATCCTGCTGGTGATCGTGGAGATATCCAGGTTGAAGGACTTGAGCAGATAGTCATTTGTCTCCACCAGGACCTCGAGCTCCTCTGCTCCATCAACCTCTACATCGGCAATACCCTCCTGTCGTATAAGTTCGTTCCGGACATAGTTCTCAGCGGTTTTCCTCAGCTCGTTCAGATCACTGTTTTCAGTGTGCTGAAAAGCCACCAGCATGACCGGTTTTGAATTGGGATCGTACTGGGTGATGTTGATCTCCTCCAGTTCAGAATTCTGGTTAAATGAGGAGAGCGCTTTTGAAAGATCCAGGAAAGCCTCGTTCATATCCTTGTTCCAGGTATATTCCACCTCGATCAAGGCTAATCCAACCCTGGAGGTGGAGGAGACATTCACCACCCCGGTCTGCCTGATGGCAAGCGATTCGATTCCTTCAACAAATCTCTCCTCCATCTCTTCAGGCGGACGTTCTCCCGCCACCAGTTCAATATAGAGCCTGGGGCTGTGAAGATTGGGAAAAAGATCGATACCCAGCTTGTCGAAAGAGATAAATCCCAGCAGAAGCGTGGCTATGATGATCATGCTAACCGAAACAGGGTAGTTGACCGAAAATCTGGTGATGGCTTTTAACATGGTAATTGGCTTGGTGGTTTACCTGAGTATCCTGACCCTGGACTGGTCACGCAGTGTCTCAAATCCTGAATTGACTATGCTCTCCCCTTTTAACAGTCCCATTTTTACCTCCACGCTGGTACTGTTCTGCAGCCCGGTGGTAATGATCCGTTCACTGGCTACACCCTGTTCCACCACGTATACGATCTGGTTCCGGTTCCGGCTCATGATGATATCCTTGGGGATCACAATTACATCCTCTGCACTGTTGACCACCAGGTCCGCTTTTACGAACATCCCTGGAAGGAGGATCTCTTTGCTGTTATCCACCTCCACAAAACATTTGAAAGTCCTTGCATCGGGATCAATGGATGGTGAGATCTGGGTAATGGTGCCAAGCAGCGTATCTGTGGTGGTGGTATAACTGGTGACGTAGACCTTATATCCCCGCTCAACGTTCCTGAAGTATTTTTCAGGCAGGTTGGCCTCCATGTAAAGTTTTTGGAAATCGATCACATTCACCATCTCTGTATTGGCTTCTATCCGCGTTCCATCAGTATAGTACGGGAGATCTGCAATTACACCGGAAAATGGTGCCACCACTGACATCTTGGCCAGGTTGATCCGGCTGCTCTCCATATCATAATCTGTATCGATCAAGGTAATCTCTGCATTCTTCAGCTCACGGAGGGTGGCCCCTCCCTTATCATAAAGCGACTGCTGCTTCTCATACTCCAGCTGGGAGATCTCCTTGTTAACCTCTAATGACTTGATCCTTAGCCCATTCACATACTCCTCGTCCTCCAGCTTGATGATGGTGGCATCTGCCCTCACATGATCGCCCAACGCATATCGTTTCCCTGTTGCGGGATTGATCTGCAGCCGGTAATTACCTGCTATCTCTGAATTGAGGGTGACCTCTTTCAAAGGGTAGACAGATCCGGTTGTACTTACAAATTCTTCGATGGAGGATGTGGACGCTTCAATTACTCCGACCGGCACCTCCACGGTAGTATTCACATTCATATCGGGTTGTTTACAGGAGGAGACCACAAGGGCCGGGAGCACAAGAGACCAAAGTGCAAATCTGAAATGTTTCATGGGTTCTGTGTATCTATTTGTTTTTATTTTCATATGTAGTCAGCTCTTCAGGAATAATGGGCATTTGTTTTTCAAAATCGTACAATGTTTGAATCTTCAGGTTCAATAACTCTATTTTATAATTGATAATGGCATTGGTGAGTGCCATTTTTGATTCGGAAAGCTGGTTCTGGTACATTCCCAGATCAAGACTGGTCAGGTCGCCGTTCCGGTAACGTTCCAGGTTGATCTCATAGGCCAGCTGAGCATTTTCAACTGTTTTGCGCTGGATCCCGATCTGGTTCTCCAGGTTCTTCAGGTTTCGGACCACAGACCGGATATTCATCACAATATCCTTTCTTTCCACATCGAAACTGATCTCAGTACTCTTCCGGCTTGCTTCGGCTGCCTTGATCTCTGATTTCCGCTCGCCCCAGTCAAATATGGGGATGTTCAGTGTAAGTCCGATGGCCGGTGTATTGGTAGGGGTTTCAAACAGTTTTGAAAACTGCTCATCATTCCCGAAAACTCCAAAGGAGGCGGTTACGGAACCGGCAAACTCATTGGTTGCTTTGGCCACGACCAGATCGAAATTGGCATTCTCCATATCGATCTCCCTCTCCCTCAGCTCCATCCTGTTTTGGAGGGCATGATCGATTGCCAGCTCCTGGTTTACAGGTACGGTATCGGCGATGATCTCGGCTGCTATCATAAATACAGTATCCAGCGGTAGCCCGATCAGCACTTTGAACTGGTCCATGCTGTTGTCCAGTGTCAGTTGAGAATTGAATACCCCGGAACGGCTGGTGGCCAGGTTCACCTCTGCCTGGTAAAGCTCCTCGAGGGCCAGCAGTCCTCCCTCCACCTTATTGCTGATGATTTCGTAACTGTCCTGGTTGTTTTTCAGATCCTCCTGTGCAATTGTAAGGCTCATCTGGTTGGAGTAGACTGCGTAGAACTCCTGGGCTACATCCCGTTCAAGCCCGAGCCTGGTCAGTAGGTAACGGATCAATGAAGCCTCATATTCCAATTCCAGCCTGTCGGTCTCCATCTTGATTCGGTTGTAGGTGAAAATGGGCTGTGTAAACTGCAGATAGAGGCGGTTGTTATAGGTTTTGGAAAGGGGGTTTGCTGCAAATGCGGATTCGGTGTAACTGTAGTCATATGAAAACCGGTTCACCAGCATCAGTGTTCCGTCGGTGGGCAGGATGCGCTGGTTGATGGCAAATGTACCCCCGGAAGAAGCGGATTCATTCAGGTACCACTCGCTAGTCTGCTGGTCGAAACGGTTTGTTTTTTCATACTGGAACGGGTCCAGGGTAATGGAGAACTGCGATTTCAACCTGGCACGCTGGGCATTAAGCCGCTCCTGGCTTCTGACCAGTGAGAGTTCTGTCTGCTGCATATCTGGACTGTTCTCCACTGCAATGTCCATGGACCGGTCGATGGTCAGGAGCGCCTGGGCATCCAGGGACTGTCCGCAGAGGAACATGAATCCCGTGATCATTCCCGCCACCTTTAGACTGTAAATCCTAAAACCTTTCATATCGTAAATGTTTATCATTCTGACTATTATCTTTTCCTGACCCATTTCACAGCGTCGGCAATGACCCTGCGTCCACTGGTTTGATTGGTTAACCGGATCGATACTGAATCGGCCGGGAAATGGTATGATCCGAGCCGGTTCCATCCATCCTCGGGGTTGTTCAGTTTATAAACCACCTCCTCGCTTCCTTCACTGGAGGAGATGGTATAGTGATAGTCGGCTCCGTTGTCCGCAAACTGCGGCCCAAAGCCCCTTCCGGGTCCCCGGTCCTGGCCACCGGACTGACCACCCTGCTGTCCTCCCTGGTCCCTCCCCCGAGAGGGGCGTTGATACATGGCTGATACGGGAATATAGACATACACATCGTAAAATCCCTTCTCCGGCAGCAGGGTAGTCCAGGTCACATAATTGGTGCCGTCACCCCTGCGGATGGCCATGGCCGACCGGACTGTCTCCCCGTAATAGGCCGAGTGCGCCACCGGTGTCCAGCGGGACGGAGTCCAGTATTCGTTCAGGCTTTCATAAAGCAGTCCCTCCTCCCCGGTTTTCCTGGAGTCGACAAATTGCTTCAATTTACTCTCCCTGGATACGGAATAACTGCTGAATCCGGGGTCCTCATTATCGACCACATATTCATCCCTGTACTTAAAACTGACAGGCTGGTCGGAGATCCTGTCATACTCCTCCAGGTCGGCTGTTTTCACTTCAGTAGCCGATCTGAGGAAGTTATTATAACTGGAAGGGATATTGCCTGAGATGAGGGTATTTACTGTCATCATCATGGGCCGGTCATAGAGTACCGCCTGAACGTCATGGGTCTCGCCTGCCCTCACCTCATAGAGACGTTTCTCCTCCGACATACCGCCGCCACCCCCGAAACCACCCTGGCCCATGATCCGGAAGGTAAAATCGACCAGTCCCCTGGCATTCCCCTTGTTGGTAATTTTCCATCTCACAAGGTAGACATCACCTACTTCGTCCCGGGTTTGCAGGTATTCGGGTTCCGATATGAGGAAAGTGGGCATCTCCCCCACTGCGTTGACCACCTCCAGGTAGGGAGCAATTTGCACACCGAACGCATTGAAGAAATCACGTGAGAACTGCTCAAATGTGATGGCAGAGAAAGCATGGTCCTCCAGGTAATAGTAGAAAAAATTGTCAAATTCACCCATTCCCACCCTGTTCTTCAGTGCCGAGATGATAAAACTGCCGGTCTGGTTGATCAGTGATGAGGTAAGTTCAGTATCCCAACGGGCAAACAGGTCGATCATGCTATTCCTGCTCAGCAGGAGATTTGCCTTCTCCTTATCTGTAATTCCCCCGGTGAAACCCTCTCTGGGGGAGACCTCAAATCCCTCTTTCAGGTAGGTCTCCAGCATGGAATTAAGTACCGGGTATTTCTCTGAACTGATCCCTGTAACGTAACTGTAATAGAGGGGAAAAACACAATAGGGGTTCTTATTGTAGGTGAGGTCTCCCTGGAATATAATCAACTCTTCCCCTCCGCCTGGTCCACCAAATCCACCCCCACTCCTTGTTTCAGTAGTGAAAAATGTGTTCTGCAGGAACCGTTTGAACAGGTCCGTCTCTATCTCGCGCGGACTCCGGCTGTTCTCCCGATCCCGGTCACGGCGTTCCTCAGCCTTTTTAAACCTTTGGAAATCGAGCGTATTGATCCCGGCTCCCTTTTCGGGCAACAGGATCATCTCGGGAAGAATATTGTCAACTCTCTGCATATAGGGTCGCTCGTAAGCGTGGTACTGGATCGGGACCTCCACCAGGTTGATCCGTTTGAAAGCGTAATAGAGGTCCAGTTCATCCAGCTCATAATTGTCTTTGGCCTCTGTGATCAGGGACTTGATGGTGTCGGTGATATGGGTGAAGTATGTAGAGAAATAGTCGTGTTCCGGGTCCAGGTATAGATTATACTCCACCCCGTCAATTTCAAGGCTCCTCTTTTCCAGCCGGGCCAGCACCAGGGGTAGGGCATTCAGATCATGTTCAGGAGCAAAATGGGTCCCCTGGTCATCTTCGGTCACCATACCCGGGGCTATGGCAGTCAATGAGCTGTCCGATCTTACGGTCAGCCTGAAACTGCAAAAATCGAGTTCCTGTGGCTGAAAGGTCTTCAGGTTGAATCCCACTCCTGCAACCGGGTACCAGTTGAGCTCGGGAGTGAGCAGCATGTATTCGGGATTGATGATACCCGGTTTCTTGTCGACGGCAGCCACCATAATCCGCTTTGTAGCGTCCACCTGTTCACGCGGGATATCGAGGTAGGCTACTGATTCGTCAGGGACCCCCCTGTAATAGATGGAGAAGTTTGTTCTCATTCCTGTTTCCAGTCCCTCATCAGGTATGAGCATTAACAGTTGTTTATTGCGCATGTACTCCACTGCTCCGCTTCGACCAGTTATGCTGTCAATGGTAAAACCGGGATTCAGTGAGAAGAGGAGCGTATCGAGCCTGTAGCTGTTTTGATTCTGGACCCGCATGTCGGCAGTAACATGTAGTGATCTTCCATGCTTTTCGACCTGCAGGTTGTCAGATAGCACATCGGTCATATATTTCCCAACATACAGGTTATTGAGATCCAGGAATGCCTCCCTCTCCTTTGCCCTGTCATGATGGACGTTGTAGTAAAGTGATCCGACGAAGAGCCCGGCAGCAACAAAACCTATGAATCCAACGAGATTGATCCCGTTCCAACGGCCTGTCTGGGGGAGCCTGTTCAGGAACCGGATGGTGGCGAAGATAAAGCCAATGCCCAGCAACAGGTATGCAAGCCTGTGCAACAGTATGAGCCGGGGATCCGCAAACCCGATGAAATCTGAATAGACCATCGGCAGGTTGAAGGCCATATAATCGAGCATCCCGTAAAGTTTGTCCTGGAAATAGAAGAGGGTGAGCCCGATATAACCCAGCAGCACGAGAAAAGTGACCGCCTGGCTGCGAAATAAGATCATCATAAAGAAGGAGAGTCCTAGGATAAACACCAGCGTTGGGATCGTAATCAGCAGCGGATAGTAAAGGTAAGCCTGCCAGATGATCGGTACATCTTTCCGGACCAGGTTAAAGACCAGTGTCATAGCCAGCGCCGCCAGGACCAGTCCCACGAAAAGCACCAGGATCCCCAGTGTTTTGCCCACAACATATTCTCCGTTTGTAATGGGCCTGGCATAGATCACTTCGGTAGTATCCAGTTTTTTATCTCGTTTCAGAAAGTCGGAAGCCAGGAAGACGGCAATAACTGCCTGGGCCACATTGATAAAGAGTACATTGATATAGGGAAGGTTGGCAGCAATCGCCCTGAAGGTCCACCGGGCATCTGATTGACCGCCAAAAAAACCCACATTGGTCCCGAAAAGTATGAGGAGGGCCATGATGGCAAAAATCCTGAAGAACCAGCTTCTGAAGAGTGTTTTGCTCTCATAGGTGGCCACGTTCCATATGTTGATCAGGTTCATTTCAGGTCCCAGTGTTCCAGTTCGTTGTCCATATAATAGACATATGCGTGCTCCAGATTGGGGTCCACCTGTACGGCATCCAGCCCGGCGGGTTTTTCTCCCACAAATTGCACCTCCCAGCCCCCGCCAGAAGGAATGGTGGAGATAATGGGAACCTCGGACTTCAGTGTTTCATACCTCTCCTGGGTGATCTCGGCCCTCCAGACAAATCCTTTGGCCTGTTCCACCAGTTGATCGGGTGTGCCGTGGTAAATGAGCGTTCCTTCATTCAGAAGCGCCATCTGGTTGCAGGTGCTGGAGATATCACCCACAATATGTGTAGAAAGTATAATCACGGTATCTGAGCGGCCCAGGTCCGACAACAGGTTCCGGAACCTGATCCGTTCTTCTGGATCGAGTCCGGTTGTAGGCTCATCCACTATGATGACGGAGGGCCTGGCAATCAGGGCCTGGGCGATCCCCAGTCTTCTTTTCATACCTCCTGAAAGTTTATTGGCCATACGGTTCCTGAATTCGTAGAGGCCCACACTTTCAAGCATCTCATCAACTCTTGCTTCCCTTTCCTTTTTCGAATTCATGCCACCCAGCCGGGCTGCATAATCGAGAAACTCCCATGAGCGCAATTTTGCAAAGAACCTGAAATCCTGGGGAAGGTAACCCACCATTTTCCTCATCTCTTTGCGGTAACCGCTGATATCCCGCCCGTCAACCAGCACCTGGCCGGAAGTGGGTTGCATCAGCGTGACCAGGATCCTCATAAGTGTCGATTTCCCTGCACCATTGGGACCAAGCAGTCCGAACATCCCTTCGGTAATGGTCAGGTTTACACTGTCGAGGGCTTTGAATCCTCCCGAATAGGTCTTGGTCAGGTTCTTGATCTCGATCTTCAATGTTCAGGGTTGTCGGGGTATTGCTGCTTGTTGCATTTTGACTGATTTGACGCCTCAAGGTTTAACCCTGTTACGCAATTAAATCTACATATAAATTAAACCTTTTGATAATATATCAGTCATAGATGCAGTTATTCAATAAAATTTAAATTTTATATGATGAAAAGAGTATTGAATTTTAAAACAATAGGACTTGCAATCCTGGCTTCTCTTTTTACTCTGAATATTTCGGCACAGGGTCCGGGCGGACCGGGACGGGGGTTCCAGATGACCGAAGATGATATTAAGGCACAGGTCGCCAGTACGGCTAAAACCCTCAATTTGACGGATGATCAGCAGAAAAAAGTACTGTCAACGGAGATGGACTTTTATAACAAAATGCAGATCGAATTCCAGAAGATGAGAAGCGAGGGCGGCCCTCCTGCTGACCGCGACGCCATGCGGGAAAAGATGACGAAGATGAGGGACGAGCGTAATGCAGCTTACAAAGAGGTCCTTACTCCTGAACAATACCAGCAATTCACCGATATGCAGGAGCAGCGCATGCGCGAGATGCGTGAGCAGCGAGAGCAGCAGGGCAATCCTCCTCCAGGAGGAGACCAGGGTGGTGCCGACCGCCCGGAAAGGGGACGCGGAAGGAACTAGGAAGTTTCTAAGGTTGTCACCTTCTCCAGGTGAACAATATGGTGTCGTGCAGGTTATCTGTACGACACTTTTTTTACACCTAAAGCCCATTATATGTCGATCAGAAAAGCCAATTCAATATGGAAAGGCACCCTCCAGGAAGGAAAGGGTACCATGAATTTCAGCAATTACAGCGGACCTTTTACATTTAAATCACGATTTGAAGAGGGAACAGGCACCAACCCGGAAGAGCTTGTTGGTGCTGCCCATTCGGGTTGTTACTCCATGTTCCTTGCCGCACTTATCTCCGAAGAAGGATTCAATCCGGAAAGCGTTGAAACCACGGCGAAGGTACACCTCGGAAGAGATGAGACGGGACCACTGGTGACGACCATCGAACTGGATTGCCAGGTCAGGTGTGATGGCCTTTCGCAGGATAAATTCAAAGAATTATCACTGGCAGCCAAACAGAAATGTCCCATTTCCAGGCTGGTAGCTGCAGCAGACATCAGGCTTTCAGCCACTCTTCTCTAGAGCACACTGCTACAGATTGGAATAGCGGTGCTTATTCGATCCACTTCGGGACCCGGGGTGCCCTGTAATTCCCCATCTTTTCCAGAAGTTCATCAATATCGCTGTATACCAGCAACATATCCCTGTTGATCTCTTTCAGGAATCCTTCAGCCACCATGGAACTAACCAGCGAGAGCATATGATCGTAAAAACCGTTGGTATTGAGCAATCCGACAGGTTTGTCATGCAGCCCCAGCTGTCCCCATGTCAGCATCTCAAAGAGTTCATCCAGGGTGCCAAATCCGCCCGGCAGTGCAATCACTCCATCGCTCATCTCATTGATCACGGCTTTTCTCTGATGCATGGTCTCCACGGTTATCAACCGGGTGAGTTGTCCGTGTGCCAGCTCCATCTCGGCTAGAAATCCCGGGATCACTCCTGTTACCCTTCCACCTGCCTGAAGGGCAGCATCTGCAATGATCCCCATTAAACCGATCTTTCCCCCGCCATATATGATTTCTATATCCTTCCGGGCAAGGGTTCTTCCAAGCCGCGCAGCCGCTTCCCTGTATATACCATCTTTCCCAATGCTTGAACCGCAATATACTGCTATACTATTCATGCATTGAAGATAACAATAGATTGATCTAAATGATAGGCGAAGGGTGGTTCTTCAGTACGTCGGTGAACTGTTTGAAATCCTTTTCAGCAAGTTCATGGTTCTGCAATTCACCAGCGAGATATTTTTCATATCCCACCAGGTCCATCAGGCCGTGTCCGCTAAAATTGAAGAGGATCACCTTCTCTTTCCCCTCCTCCTTTGCCTTGTTGGCTTCCCGTATGGTTGAAGCGATGGCATGAGTGGTTTCCGGTGCAGGGATGATCCCCTCGGTACGTGAAAAGAGCAATCCTGCCTCGTAACACTCCAGCTGCTGGATGGCCTCCGGCCGCACCAGTCCTTCCTTTACCGCATGGCTTACCAGGGGCGACATTCCGTGGTAACGGAGCCCTCCGGCATGAATGGGAGGTGGAATAAATCCATGACCCAGGGAATTCATGGCCAGCAGCGGTGTCATTTTCGCAATATCACCATGGTCATAGGCGAACGGAGCCCTGGTCAATGTCGGGCAACTGGCAGGTTCCACGGCAATAACCTCAATTTTGGCTCCATGTATCTTCTCCTGGATGAAAGGGAAGCTGATCCCTGCAAAATTACTGCCGCCACCGGCACAACCGATCACTACGTCGGGCAGTTTTTCCCCTGCTTTTTCCAGTTGCTTCTTGGCTTCCAGTCCAATAATGGTCTGATGCAGCATGACGTGGTTCAACACACTTCCAAGGGAATAGCGGGTCTGACCCGTTGGATCGGTTACAGCAGCTTCGATAGCCTCGCTGATAGCAATTCCCAGGCTGCCCGGGGTGTCGGGATATTTTGCAAGCACGTCCCTGCCCGCCTGTGTTTCATTACTTGGACTGGCGATACATGATCCTCCCCAGGTTTCCATCATCATTTTCCTGAATGGTTTCTGGTCAAAGCTGACCCGCACCATAAATACCTTGCACTCCATTCCCAGCAGGGAACAGGCAAAGGAGAGCGCACTCCCCCATTGTCCGGCACCGGTCTCTGTGGTTAGTTTCTTGATCCCAAATTCCTTGTTAAAGTATGCCTGTGCCACAGCCGTATTGGGTTTGTGGCTGCCGGCAGGAGATACGCTCTCGTTCTTATAATAGATACGCGCGGGAGTGCCAAGTGCCTCTTCCAGTGCATAGGCCCTGATCATGGGGGACGGGCGCCAGATGCTGAGCATCTCCAGCACCTTTTCAGGGATATCGATCCATCTCTGGGAACTCACTTCCTGCTCGATCAGGTTCATGGGGAATACTGGTGCCAGCATTTCAGGGCCAACCGGCTTTCCGTCTGGTCCCAGTGGCGGATTGAGGGTTCCGGGCATATCGGCAACAATGTTATACCACTGCTTTGGGATCTCCTTTTCGCTCAGGGTGATCTTTTTAATCTTACTCATAACTGGATTTTTAGGGTTTATGATATTTAAATTCGGTCAAAAAAAAGCGGGGTAGTTATTTAAAACCTGCCCCGCGTATCCTGTTTTATGTTCTGTTTTCTACAGTCCAATCTCTGTCCACGAAGCATCTATCCGGTGGTTCCACCAAAGCCATCGCCAGGAAAAATGATTGGTCACGCTATTCACCATGTTTGTTCTTGCCGGGAAATTTAACAATTATTTTCAAAATTACAACTGTCCTGATCGGTTAATGAAGAAAATTAATATACCGGTCTTATCCACTCTTCAGCCGGAGCATATTTACTTGCTGCGGCCCATTTAATGCCCCTTTGCATGATGGTCAGTGCCTGGGGAACCTCAAAATCTTTCATTACATGTCCCAGCGATGAATAGAACACCCTGCCCTTACCATACATTTTTTTCCATGAAACAGGCATGGTACATCCGTCGATCCAGGACGCATGATCGCCCGCGAACCTGGTAGTGGCAAGTACTTTCATATTGGGATCCACATGAAGGTAATACTGTTCGCTGTGCATATCAAAATCAGATAATCCGCTTGTTACGGGATCCTCGTGATCCGTGACGTTAACACGGTAGTCTATAACCCCTCCAGGATGCGCCACCCACTGTCCGCCGGTCATAAACTGGTACTCTGTGTTTTGCCTGAACGAATCACAGAGTCCACCGTGCCATCCGGCCAAACCGCATCCCGAGGATACCGCTTTGAGCAGGCACTTCTCCTGCTCACCGGTGATAGTAGCCATGGTAAATACCTGGATGACCAGGTCTATCTTATTCATAAATGAGTTGTCGGCATAGGGTTCCAGATTATCAAACAGCTCTACAATGGCACCCTCCTTTTCCAGCCATGGTTTGAAAAGCTCCACCGACTGGTCCGGTTCATGACCTTTCCAGCCACCGTAGGTGTACAGGATCCTGCGCCCTTTGAGTGAAGGCAGCTCCTTTTCAACAGAAAGGGTGATTGGTTCAGTGTTCCCGCTGGCCTGGAGTCCCAGGGAGGCCCCAACAGCTATGGCTCCTGTCCTGGACAGGAAGCGTCGACGATTCAGTTTCATTGTTCCGTATTTGAGTTGACTATAAAAATAGCTGGAAAAAGCTAACAAACAAAAAAACCCTCCGCTGATGCGAAGGGTTCAGATCAATACGAGATGATATGTTTAACTAAATAAGTTTGACATTCACTGCATTTAATCCTTTACGTCCTTCAGTAAGTTCGAATGTTACATTGTCATCTTCCTTGATCTTGTCAATCAGACCGGAGACATGAACAAAATACTCTTCGTCAGATTCGACGTCCTTAATAAATCCATATCCTTTGGATTCATTAAAGAATTTTACTTTACCTTCTTTCATTGTAAAAATTTGATATTAATAACAGCTCAAAAGTAATATAAATTAAAACCAAATGTACAAAGTGTCTCAACATTTCTCAGTAACGGGGAATGATAAAGTAAAAAACTGCGAAAAAATGGGACAACGTTCCGGTTATGACCAGGATATGCCATACCAGGTGGTGATATGGGAACTTGATGACCTTAAAAAACAGGATGCCCACTGAATAGCTGAGCCCCCCGATCAGGATCCATAAAGTTCCCATAAGCGGCAGCCTGTTCAATAGCTGTCCAATGGCAATCAGGATCACCCAGCCCATTACCGTATAGGAAACTATATAAAAGATGCTTACGCCGGTATCATATTCCCCCGGGCGTGCCAGGATCATTATGGTACCTACAATGGCAAATCCCCACTCAATTCCAAAGATTACCCATCCCAAGGGACCGTTGAGCGCGACAAGTGCAATGGGCGTATAGGTTCCCGCAATCAGGAGATAAATGGCTATCCGGTCAAAATTAAAAAACCTGTCTTTGGCTCTTCCCGCCGGGAGGATATGCGTAAAAGTGGAAGAGACGTATAGCAGGATCATGGAGGCACCGAAGACGATGGCGGTTACCAGATGCCAGCCATTTCCATAATCCAGTGAATTCCTGATCATCAGAATCATGCCAACCAGCGCCATGATTGCCCCGACACAATGAGAGACCGCATTGGCCAGTTCCTCACTGCGGGTAAACTTGGTTTCTTTCTCCATTCAATAAAATGTTTTCGCAAAAGTAAGTAACCCATGGAAAAGAGGTTGATTCAGCAGTCCCCAAATGACCGTTTTCATCCCAAATTAAGTATATTTGTTTACCTTACCTGGAGAGTTTTTTCAGCCCATGAATCGATTCCTGACATTGATTTGTATTGCAATCTGGACTTTAACCAGCTTATACGGGCAGGAATCCAGGACCGACAGCCTGCTGATCAGGGCTGATGCAGTGACCGATAACAAGCTGGCCTCAACCTATTACGAATTATCACTTTCCCTGCAGGAGGAGTATCCCGACAGTGCCCTCTATTTTGCCAACCGGGCCGAATTGATGCTGCAACGGAATGATCCGGAATCGCTCCTGCCCTATGTATATAAAAGCAAGGGGCAGATATATAACACTAAGCTGGTCATCGAGCGGAGCCTGTTATATTACAAAAAGGCTTATGATGAATTTATCAAGCTTGAGAACAGTCAGGAAATTGGTGAGTGTGCGCTCAAAATGGGAAACATCTATTATGATATTGCCAATTACAGTGAGGCCTATTTTTACTTTATGCAGAGCCTGAATGCATATGAAAAAGAGAATAACCAGCTGGGCATTGCCAGGATGGAGAATAACCTGGGAAATGTCTCTCATGACATGGGGAGGATTGAGGAGGCAGAAAAGCACTATCTGAACGCGTATGATATATACAGGGAGAACGGTATTTCCTCGGAGGAGTATGGCGCACTGGGAAATATTGGTATGATCCTCTACGAAAACCAGCAATACGATTCAGCCCTCACTTATTTTCAGAGGGTAATGGACCAGCTGCATCCCGATTCACTCGAATCTTCTGTTGAAACATTGATCCTGTCAGGAGTCTATAATAATACCGGCCTCACTTACTCTGAGCTGGGTGAACAGAAACTGGCGCTGGAATATTTTAGAAAAGGGCTGGCCCTGGCCCTGAGGGTGGATGATCAATCCACCGTAGGAACTGTATATGTGAACCTTGGGTCTCTTTATGGGGAAATGAATAACCAGGACTCAGCGCTGTTTTACCTGCACAGGGCATTGCGAATAGCGCAGCAGCGCAGTTTTCACTCTCTTGAACTGGATGTTTACGAGGAGCTGGCCAAGTTGCATGCTAAACCTGGATCCTATGCATCTGCTTATAACTGGATGGTGCGCTATGATACACTCTACAAGAAGATCTTCAATGAAAAACAGTCGGAGCAGATCATGCAGTTGAGAAGCAGGTATGAACAGGAGCTCAGTGAGAAAGAGATTTTGCAGCTTCAATCAGAATCGCAGGTACAGAAGATGTTGAACAAGCTTTTTGTCATTTTTATTGTGGTTATCGTGGCTCTGGCAATCATCATTGCCGTTAACCTCCGGTCAAAGAAGCTCACCAACCAGATGCTGGCTGAGCGCAACCTGCAGATATCTAATGCTATACACAAACTAAGTGAGTCTGAGAACGAACTCCAGAAATTAAATAAATCAAAAGACAGGATCTTTTCAGTGGTAGCCCATGACCTGAGGAACCCGGTGGCTGCAGTTACCGGTTTTTCTGAGCTGCTTTACGATAATTTTGATGAATTCCCTGTGGAAACTCAGAAAGAGTACCTGCTTCAGATACTCCAGGGTACCCAACGAATACAAAACCTGCTGGAGAATCTCCTCGTATGGGCACGTTCGCAGATGAAAGCTGTGAAATATGAACCGGAGACCGTCAGGTTGAAAATACTGCTGGAGGAGGTCGTAAAGGAGATGAAAGCCAATCTGGACCATAAGAAGATGGAGTGCCAGGTGAAAATTGGAACAGGTTGTACCGTATTCGCTGACAAGGGTATGATACATACCGTATTTCGAAATCTGATCATCAATGCCATCAAGTTCAGTTTTCCTGGAAGTAAGATCACAATCACATCCGCAACCTCCGATAATACCTGCGATGTTATGGTTTCCGACGAAGGGATAGGGATTCAGCCGGAGATCCAGGAAAAACTGTTGTCAACCAACGAAGTGGTCTCCACTCCCGGAACAACAGGTGAATCAGGATCGGGTCTGGGGCTCGTGATCTGCAAGGAGTTTATTGAACGGAATATGGGTGTGATCACTGTTCAGAGTGAACCCGGTAACGGTTCCACTTTCACTGTCAGCCTGCCATCTACTCAGCCCGATCCCCCTGTTTCAACTTCTGACTGAAGATCTTTTCCAACTTTTCCAGTTTGGGAGTGATGACCAGCCGGCAATATCCCTGACTGGGATTGTTATCGTAATACTCCTGATGATAATCTTCAGCCTTGTAAAATACCTCGAAAGGCTCGACAGCGGTTACAATGGGATTCTTCCAGATCCCTTCGGCATCAAGTTCCTGGATCACCTGCCGGGTAAGCTCTTTCTGTTTTTCGTTGTGATACAGCACGATCGACCTGTACTGTGTTCCCACATCGGCCCCCTGCCTGTTCAGGGTCGTGGGATCATGGGTTTTAAAAAAGATCTCCAGTAATTCAAGGAAGGAGACCGTCTCCGGATCGAATGTGATCTGCACCACCTCGGCGTGGCCTGTTGCTCCTGATGAAACCATCCTGTAATCGGGATTGGCAACGTGCCCCCCCGAATAACCCGATTCTACTTTCTCTACACCATCTACACGTTCAAAGATCGCCTCGGTGCACCAGAAACAACCCCCTCCAAATGTGGCAATTTCATATTTTTTCTTCATATCATCCCTTCCAAAGAGTCCCAAAGATAATAACAAGCCGGTCAATATTAGCATCGAAATCTGCTTCATCTCTCATTGTTCTTTTCACTTATTGCATAAAGTATTAACCAAAAATGACCCATATTGTTTGGTACTGGAATTCATTGCATTTTCGTTGTAACTTTATATCATGCAGGAGGCGCTATATTATAAAGAGTTGGAGAATGAAAGGGTTGGATGCCTGCTTTGTCCGCACAGATGCATCATCGAACCTGATGAGTTCGGACAGTGCAGGACCCGGCAAAACAGGAACGGAAAATTGTATACGGAGAGTTACGGGATCCTCTCCTCCATCTCTACGGATCCGGTGGAGAAGAAACCCCTTTACCATTTTTATCCCGGACGTTCCATCCTTTCGATAGGCAGTTTTGGCTGCAACCTGGCCTGTGACTTCTGCCAGAACTGTGAAATCTCACAGATCGATCAAAAGATATTTTCGCGTCGTCCGTTCAGGGACCCGGATGATCTTGTTAACAAGGCGCTCCTGCACCAGAACAATATTGGACTGGCGTATACTTACAACGAGCCGACGGTCTATTACGAATACATGCTCAAATGTGCGGAAATGATCAAGGAAAATGGACTGTGCAATGTGATGGTCACCAATGGTTATATCAATCCTTCTCCACTGGAAGCATTGTTCCCGTTTTTGGATGCTTTTAATGTAGATTTGAAGTCGTTCCGGAATCAATTCTACAAAGACCGTTCCGGCGCGAGTCTGAATCCGGTTCTGGAGACCATTGGCAGAATAGCGAGATCAGGAAAGCATCTTGAACTCACATTCCTGATCATTCCGGACCACAATGATAATAAGAGGGAGTGGAAAGAGATGATTCAATGGATATCAGACAATTGCGGAAGAGGTACCATCCTGCACGTAAGCAGGTACTTCCCGTATTTTAAAATGAACAAACCGCCTACTCCACTCTCTACCTTAAAAGCGTTCATAGAGCTTGCCAGGGAAAAGATCGATTATATATACCCGGGCAACACACCACAGCTCGACAATCACACATACTGTCCGGACTGCGGGAACCTTCTGATTGAAAGATTTCAGTATGACTCCAGGTTGAAAGGCATCGGGCCATATGGAAATTGTACCAGTTGTAATAGTAAAATTGTTGGAGTTTTTAATAAAAATGTGTTATGAAAACCCGAAGCGCAGCTGTTGAAGGAAGATTTTACCCTTCCACGAAAAACCGGATATTCGATCAGATCATGGAGATTGAACAGTCCGGCAGGTATAAGGAACCGGATCTCTCCCCGGACCGGGTATTCGGTGCGGTATTACCGCATGCAGGCCATCTTTATTCAGGGTATCAGACAATCCCGTTCTTTCAACTGATCCGAAGGCACAGAATAATTCCCGAAACTTTTGTGATTATTCATCCAAACCATTCGGGGGCCGGGATTCCCATCTCCATTGATGATTCAACTCTCTGGGCCAATTCAATCGGAGAAGTGCCTGTAGATGTCGATCTGGCAAAGAAAATGGGAATTCCTTTTGATAAGCGGGCCCATATCAGGGAACACTCTGCTGAAGTCATCATTCCATTCATTCAATATTTTCTTGCCGATCATCCATTTTCCATTGTTCCTGTGAGTATGACAGACCAGACCTATCAGAGAGCAACTTATGTTGCAAATCAGATTAACAGGGGGGTGGCAAAAACCGGGAGAAAAATCATGATCTTAGCATCCTGTGACTTTTCTCATTACCTCCCTCCTGAAAAGGGGCATGAACTGGACCAGATCATACTTGACAAGATCATGAAGCACGATGCTCCGGGTGTTGAGAAGGCTGTCATTGAGAATCGCCTCTCCGTATGCGGTTTTGGACCTGTTATGTCACTGATGGAGTATGCCCGTTCCAAATCGGCTGATTATAAGATCGAGATCCTCGCAAGGGGACACTCCGGAGAAGTCTCCCCATCTCCCGAGGTGGTGGATTACATATCACTCATTTTTTATAAATGATATTTACCGGATCAGAGAAAAGAGATCTCCTTGAAATGGCTGTCAGGGCCATTTCAGAGAAGGTGGATCCCATGTGGAGGGTTTCTGCAGGGGCGACGGAGATGACACCTGCTCTTGAGAGCAGATGTGGTGCATTCGTGTCCCTTTACGTAGACCGGGAATTGCGGGGCTGTATTGGTACATTCTCTGAAGAGGAACCACTTTACAGGAATGTGGAGAGGATGGCAGTCTCATCAGCAACGAGCGATACAAGGTTTCCCCCGATCCAGCAGGATGAGCTCTCAAGGCTCCAGGTGGAAATCAGCGTGCTGACACCCCGCCAGCGGATCCATGACCCTTCAGAAATAGAGATTGGAAAGCATGGTATCTATATGAAACAAGGGGCCAACAGGGGGACTTTTTTACCACAGGTGGCAGTCAGCCAGGACTGGACGGTTCAGGAGTTTCTGGGTAACTGCGCCAGGTACAAGGCGGGAATTGGCTGGAATGGCTGGAAAACAGCAGAACTTTATACCTATGAGGCCATCGTCTTCAGTTCTGATGATTCCGCTAAAAAATCATAAAAAACTTTAAAACTGAGATGATTCCTGTGCATGATTTGCAATTACGAAATTCTTCGTATATATTTGTTACGAAACATTTCGTATAACAGCATGAAACCAACAGACAGTGAACTGGAGATCCTCACCCTGCTGTGGGAAAACGGTGCCATGACAGTGAGAGCCGTAAATGATAAACTCAACAAACATCGCAGGGTTGGATATACCACCTCCCTTAAAATAATGCAGATCATGACCGAGAAAGGCCTGCTTACACGGGATACTGCCCAGCGTTCACATATCTACTCCCCTGCCCTCAGGCCTGAAGATGTACAATCGAATATCCTTGATCATGTATTAAATACTGTATTTATGGGGGACCGGTCAAGGCTGGTACTGCAGGCCCTTGGAAATCACGATATTACTTCTGAAGAGCTAGAAGAACTAAAAACACTTATTCAAAAAATCGAAGAGAAATAAAATGGGACTATTTGATGCTTCTGGTGTATGGATTGTAGCCCTGGGTAAGACCACGGTTCACAGTTTATGGAGCGGCCTTCTGATTCTTGCTTTGCTCAGGTATACCCTGTGGTATATTCCCGACAAACTTTCAACTGTGCGATACGGCATTTCCGTTTCTGCACTATTGCTGCTCTTTTCTTCGGTAGTGGCGACATTTATTTTGCTTTATAAACCCTCTGCTGCTTCGGCCCGGATCGTTCTGTCCACGGACTTGCTCCCTGCAGTTTCCAGGGAATTCTCAACACAGGGTCCCTATTCCACCGCCGCTGGGATCCATCGCATGTTTATCATTTTCGGACAGATCTATTTTACAGGTGCAATGGCCATGCTTATGCGTTCAGCGATCTCCCTTTTTCATGTCAGACAACTGAGAAACAGTGGCACTCCCATAGCACCGGAATGGTATAACCGGTTATCTTTGGTCAGTAAGTCTCTGGGTATAAGGCGTTCCGTTGACATACTTGAGTCGGTCCGTGTCAAAGTGCCTCTTCTGGCCGGTATACTGCGACCTGTTATCATTGTACCGGCCGGAATGGTCACCAACCTTCCATTCAGCCAGGTTGAGACCATCATGATGCATGAACTGTCCCACCTGAGAAGAAAGGATTACCTGGTTAATATCATGCAACTTTTTATCGAATGTGTGCTCTTTTATCACCCGGCCGTGTGGATCATATCGGGACTTGTCAGGGATGAAAGAGAGCATTGTTGTGATGATGAGGTACTGCGAATGACAGATAATCCTGTTAATTACGCCAAAGCTTTAATACATATTGCAGAATATCAGCAGTTTTTGAGACTGGTCCCTGGCGCGACAGGGACTGGAAAACATCACCTGAAATTCAGGATCAACAGAATCTTAAACAGACAAACCATGAAAACAAATATGCGTGACAAAGTAATATCCCTGTCTCTTGTGGCAGCTACTGTAATTATATTCCTGGTAATAAGCAGTTTCAGCGCCGGCCCCTCCTTTATCAGGTCCGGTTCATTAAAGAGTCAGATCATCTCAGTGCCGGCTGGACCTGGCGTGATCGCTGCACCTGATACCATTCCGCAGGATGATGAGATGGTTCCGGAAGATGTAGAGGTCGGCGAGATGAAGGCCGAAATGGAATCAGCCCGGCAGGAGGCGCTAAAGGAGATCGAGGAGATAGACTGGGATAAGGTGGAAGAGGAACTTGAGCAGGCCCGTAAGGAATTTGAAGATATAGACCTGGACGATATGAAGGCTGAAATGGAATCAGCCCGGCAGGAGGCACTAAAGGAGATCGATGAGATGGACTGGGATAAGGTGAAAAAGGAATTGGAAGAAGCCCGTGAGGAATTTGAACATATGGATCTGGAGAAGATCAGGGAAGAGGTGGAATTGGCCCGCAAGGAGGCCCTGGAGCATATTAATGAGATCGATTGGGAGAAGTTGGAAGCTGAACGCCAGGATGCTATCCGGGAGATCAGGGAAATTGACTGGGATAAGATGAAACTGGAGATGGAAAACAGCGTCTCGGATATCGAAATTGATATAGACCAATTAAAAATAGATATTCAAAAATCAATGAAGGATATTGATTGGGAAGCAATTAGAAAAGAGATGGAGAAATCATTGGATTCATTGGATTCGTTAAGGATTGAATTGCATCACTAAAGATTTGGATTTTAAAATATATCCTCTATATTTGCCTGCACAGAGATGTTACAGACTACAACAAAATAGTCACTAACCCTAAAACTGAATCTGTATTAGAGGATCCCGGTTCCAAAATGGACCGGGATTTTCTTTTTCAACTTACTTCTCTGAATGACTGTAACTTAAGGTGGGACTTACCTGGATGTATTTCATACACTTACAGTTTTTGGCATTGATTTTGAAATTCAATAACCAAAGATGTAAAACTTTAAACAGGGAAATCATGAAAACCAACCTATACAAAACCGCACTGCTGATCGCACTGGTTTTTGCTGCAGTTTCTACCCAGGCACAATCAGCTCGACGACCCGCTACTCAAAATGAAAAAGAGCGGACCGCAACTGTAAGAACCTCTACCAGGCAGACTTCAGCTCCTGAGGCAAAAAACACTCAGGCTGCAAGAACTCTCAATAAACAAACGGCTCAAACCCAACAGGCAAGGAGCAATCAGCCGGTAAAAAAGGCACCTGCCCAACAGGTACGTACCCAGCCGGTTACAAAAGTACCAGCCCAGCAGGTACAGACCCAGCATTCCGGGAATTCTCAATCTGCGCGGAGCGCACAACAACAGCAGGTCCGTAACCAGAATACAAGGAATGGGCAGCCTGTCAACAACTCACGCACACAACAGGCACGAAAACCCGTTAGCATGACCACCACGAAAAATCCCACCAGCACTTACCGCTCGCCGGTAAACAGGGTGACTTCAAATCAGCACTACACTGCGCCCGTCAAATCCACCAAGTACAGGAGCAGCAGGTATTACGGGGGGAATCTTTATCACTATGCCTACCCTACCAGGAAAGTAAATTTTCACTATCACCATAATACTTATGTAAACGGTTACCGGGTACTCTACTACCCCACCTACGGAGATATCTTCTGGACGAGGAACATGTACCGCAACTATTACAGCTGGTATCCCGGTTATCACTGGAGCTACAATTATGGATACAGGATTCAGACAATCTCTATATTCGATGCACAGTATAACCTGGGTGAGGTGGCCAGGGTATATGGAAGGGTTTATGCCACCTGGTTTAACGAAGAGACAGATGATTACCTGCTCTTTTTCGGCGGAGACTTCCCATACCAGCAATTCACAGTGGTCATTCCAGGTCACATAGCACGAAAATACAACTGGAGACCCGAGAATTACTTCCTGGGAGAACACATCGTCGTAACCGGACTGATCACCACCTATGACGGATCACCTGAGGTCGTCGTGAAGAACAGGACCCAGCTAGACCTCTACTAAGCCACACATTAGTCCCCGATTCGAAGAGGGTGTCCACATCGGGCACCCTTTTTTTGTCAGTTATACCCGTTCGTCACTTAAAATCTTCGCTTCGCACATATTTATAGGTTTCCTCACGTGTATAACTATAAAAGGGGCGCTTTTGTACTCTATCTTTTGTCAAGTATGGCCGTGAGTAAGCATTTCTCAGTTAAAGAGGTTTTCTGAGGCGAAGGTATGCTGACGGCAAAGCCTTAGCCAGCCGAAGGCTGGGTTCAGCGAGGAGTCGGTATACCGAGCGATGGCAGGATAAGGGAGAGGCGCTGGATGGAATAGGCTGTGAATATACCTTCCGCCCCATTGTCAATATTGGAGGGAATATTGGCGGGAGGACCTGAGAAGAGCGGGTAGTTGCCTGCGATCTCCAGTTGCGCATCAGTTACAAAATTATAGTAGGCTTCATCTATACAATTGAGTTCGAAAGTGATGGTGTCGCCCGGGTGAAGCGCCTCCCGCGGATCGTCATCATTGAAGAATCCCACTGGCAATCCAGGGAAATAGCCACTGTCGAATATATCATCGGACAGGACACTGTATTTCACCAGAGAATCCGTTAACAGATCACTGTTCTTCATCAGTTTAAATCCAAACCAGTCCCGCTGGTCCACAGGATGAGATGCATACATTAATACTGTATAACCTGAGGCCACCGGTGTCTCGTAATATCTTAATTCAATGGATTCGAGTTCCGGGCCTCCGGGCATCCTGCTTGTTGAGTGGTAACGCTCCTGTTCACCATCCTGGTTAATATCCAGTCCACTGATAATCAGCTCATAGGTGGTTCCGGGCTCACCTCTCAACGCAGAAGGAGTTTCATAACGGCCCGGATCTGATACAGATTCCGGGAGTTGAATGGTATCTTCACCGGTGACCAGTTCAACAACAGCATGTTGAACCCGTGAGGAGGGCCTGTTAGAGAAATAATCGCCGGTCAGGGAGAGCGTGACACTATGCCTGATCGAATCGGTTGTGATGCTTCCCTCCACCACCAGTCTCTGATAGGTGGAGTCAAGTTCAATGTCGAAGCGTTCTGTGCATGCCGATGATGTGATCAGGATCGCCACCAGACCGGTGCAGAGGAGATATGCGGATCTTATGCTCATCAGAATTTAAAATTATAGGTAATGGCCGGCACAATTGAGAAGAGATAAGTCATTTCGGCGTATGTCACATCAGGTTGTTCATCATCCTGGATAAAGTTGAGCGCCCATACATTTTTTCTTGCATAAGCATTATAGACCGAGAAATTCCACTCCCCTCTCCATCGTTTTCCAGGTTTTTCCTTACCCTTCAACGTAACAGAGAGATCAAGACGGTGGTAATCCGGCAACCTGTATTCATTCCGCCCTGTATATAACGGGAGGATGTTTCCCATCACCTCATACCTGCCGGCAGGAAGCGTATAGGCTAGGCCGGTACTGTAGATCCAGGTGGCTGCAACAGTGATCCCTGGGACAATATCGTAGCTGAGTACCAGCGCCAGGTCATGTGGTGTATCATAGGGAGCGGGATATGCAATTCCATCATTTATCTCCGGGAAATCACGAAAAGTTCGGGAGTAGGTATAACTCAGCCAACCGGATAATGGTCCGGTATCGACTCTGAAATAAAACTCGGCTCCATAGGATGTGGCCTCCCCGATCCTGATTTCTCCCTCCAGGCGGGGATTCAGTAATAACTGGGCATGATCCCTGAAGTCAATGGAATTGCTCATCTTCTTATAATAGAGCTCCAGCGAGGATTGTATTCTATGATCCAGGAAGTCCCTGAAATATCCGACCGATAGCTGGTCGGAGAGCTGAGGTCCGATATTGGGTGAAGCCGGGAACCATATTTCCAGGGGAGTTCCGGCAGTTGAATTACTGGCCAGCTGAAGGTACTGCCGGGTACGGGAATAGCTGGCTTTCACAGATTGCAGGTCATTCAACATAAAATTGGCAGAGATCCGGGGCTCCAGGCCTTGATAGATATTGAAAAAGTCGCCTCTTCCATAGGTTGCAGAGTCGACCAGCTGGTATGCTTCATCATAATTGTAAATGGTGGCCGGACCGATATTGTTGAATATGGAATAGCGAAGTCCGTAACGTACGGCAAATCTGCTGCCCAGGTTTGACTCGGCAGAAACATAGATCCCACTCTCAAGCGAGTAGTTGGCATCGAGTTCCAGTCGCTGGTTGATGCCTCCGTTTCTCTCTGCATTGACAACACCCGGATTGATGATATGGTAGGTCCCCGATGCGCCGAAACGGACCGTATGCTGCAGCGACGAATACCAGGTAAAATCCCCCTTGAATCCGTAATCGTCTAGTGAGGAGTTCCAGTCAAAATAGTCATCCGCTCCCTCAGGTGTTCCCAGGTCATAGAAATAGTGCGAATTGACCAGGGTGAAATTACTGAAAAGGCTGTTATTGAAAATATGGTTCCATCGAAGCGTAAATGTCCGGTTCCCAAAGCCCATCCCGGCATACTCCTTGTTGGCATAGGTATCCCTGCCGGAATAGCCTGACAGGAAAATCCTGTTCTTATCGTTAATCTGATAATTCACTTTCCCGTTGAGATCATAAAAGTAGAGCCGTGTCTTACGAAGGGATTCATCCTTTGAAAAAAGCAGGAACAGGTCAGCATAGGTCCTTCTTCCGGCCAGGAGAAATGAGACTTTATCCTTTACAAGAGGACCTTCCAGAGTAAGCCGGCTTGAAATGGTGCCGATCCCTCCGCTGGCACTGAACTGCTTGCTGTTTCCCTCCTTCATTCGTATATCCAGCAAGGATGCCAGTCTTCCCCCGGAACTGGCAGGAATATCGCCTTTATAGAGTTTAACATCTTTGATGGCGTCATTATTGAAAATGGAGAAAAAACCCATGAGATGACTGGCGTTATATACAGGGGATTCATCGAGCAGGATGAGGTTCTGGTCACGTCCGCCACCCCTGACACTAAATCCGGATGAGCCTTCACTGGTCATCCTCACTCCCGGAAGAAGTTGAATGGCCTTGATCACATCGATCTCTCCCAGCAGGGCGGGTATTTTCCTGATGGATTGGATAGCCAGGCTGGTACTGCCGGTTTCCACACTGGAGATATTTGAATTGACCCGTTGCGATGAGACGGTCACCTCTTCCAGTTCATGCAACAGTTCACTCAGTTCAATGTTCAGAACAATCCCCTGCTTCAGATTGATGCTCCTGGAAACAGAGGAATAGCCCACATATGAGAATATAAGTGTATAGTTTCCCGGTTCAAGAGACAGGGCGTAGTAGCCATATTCATTGGTGCTGGTTCCCGTACCAAACTCTTCGATGATAACGTTGGCCCCAACCAGCGCTTCACCCGAGGCAGCATCTCGTATATACCCGCTAATGGTCTCTTTGCCTGAGCATTTCAGAGAGATCATCACAACAAGCGTGACCAGCAAATAGCGCATTCTCAGCATCAGTTAGGGGAAGATGTTTTCATTTACTGCAATAAAAAAATACAGGCGGCGGACCAGTGAGAACATTGATCCGATACCTGTAGTAAAAATAGGAAAAAGTGCGACTGCTCTGTTATACAATTTGACTCATCGCATCAATAAATGCCTTCACTGATGCGGTGACAATATCGGTTGAAGCGGAGAACCCGTAATAGACCACATTCTTATGCTCCACCTGCATATGAACCTTTCCCAGGTCATCGCTACCTCGCGTGATAGCCTGGATCAGGAACTCCTCGATCCTCACCTTTTGGGTTAGTATCTTTTTTACAGCATTGATTGAGGCATCCACGGGCCCATTCCCTTCTGCGGTGGCTGTATGGCATTCTCCATGCCACATGATGGCAACAGACGCTACAGGCGTGGTACCTTTTCCGCACAGCACCTGTAATTTCTCTAAACGGAGGTTTCTTTGAATATCCCGGCTGCTGGCACCAGCGAGTATCTTCAGGTCCTCATCAACGATCTCTTTCTTAGAATCGGCCAGCTTCAGGAACTCATCATAGATGGAATCGAGCGCCTCCTTGCTGAAGGTATAACCCAGCTTGCCCAACCTGTGCTTCAATGCAGCTCTTCCGCTCCTGGCTGTAAGGAGAATGGAAGATTCATTGATCCCTACCGTTTTCGGATTGATAATTTCATAATTCTCTCGCCGCTTCAGAACGCCATCCTGGTGAATGCCTGATGAGTGGGCAAATGCATTCCGCCCGACGATGGCCTTATTGGGCTGCACGGGCATCCTCATAAGCGTGGATACCAGCCTGCTTGTACTGTATATTTTTTTTGGATTGATGTTGGACTCAAGATTCAGATGTTTCCGGCTCTTCATGATCATAACAACCTCTTCCAGTGAGGTGTTTCCGGCCCTCTCCCCTATTCCATTCACGGTCACTTCCACCTGCCTGGCTCCATTGAGCACCCCGCTCATGGTATTGGCTGTTGCCATACCCAGGTCATTGTGACAGTGCGTGGAGAGAATGGCCCTATCCATATTGGGAACATGGTCCACCAGGTATTTTATTTTTTTCCCATACTCCTCGGGAAGGGTATATCCCGTGGTATCAGGAATATTGATAACCGTGGCGCCAGCATCGATCATGGCTTCGACTACCCTTGCAAGATATTTATTCTCCGATCTCCCGGCATCTTCGGCATAGAATTCAACATCTTCCACAAAGGATTTGGCATATTTAACGGCTTCAACACCCCGCTGGATAATCTCTTCGGGATTACTGTTCAGTTTATGGTAAATGTGATAATAGGAAGTTCCAATCCCTGTATGGATCCTTGGTCTCTTGGCAAATTTCAGTGATTCGGCAGCAACCTCTATATCTTTCTTTACAGCACGGGTTAACGCACAGATAATCGGTTCAGTAACCGCTTTGGAAATTTCGATCACCGAGTTAAAATCACCCGGACTGGAAATGGGGAATCCGGCTTCGATCACATCCACCCCAAGTTCCTGAAGTGCTTTGGCTACCTCTATCTTTTCAATGGTATTCAATTGACAACCAGGGACCTGTTCTCCGTCCCTCAGGGTGGTGTCAAAGACATATACACGTTCTTTCGCCATAGCTGTGCAGTTATCAGTTAAAAGATATAGATCACAAAAGAAGCAAATTTATAGCTAAGATGTGCTATAAAACATGGTATAAATTCTCAGGACCGGTTCAGGAGAACTCTTTTTTCAATTGATCTGTCCAGCCGGCAATCCGCTGCTTATTCATTGATCCCTGATTTTCATAGTCGATGGCCAGACCCAGGAACCGGCCCTCTTTCAATGCCCGGGAACTCTCAAATTCGTATCCTTCAGGGGATGTGAATCCAACCAGTGTGGCCCCCCGGGTCTGCAGGATTTCAGCCATGATCCCCACACCATCCAGGAAATTCTCAGGATACCCTTTTTGATCTCCAAGGCCGTACAGTGCTATCTTTTTCCCTTTCAGGTCCATTTCTTCAAGTGCGGGTACAAATTCATCCCAGTAATTGGGGAGCTCTCCATCGAACCAGGTTGGTACACCCATGATGATCTGGCCAAATGATAGGAAAACCTCTTCAGTGATATCTTCAGCATTGACCATTTCAATGGCATCGTCCTGAAGGGCCTCCTGGATCTGTTTGGCGATCTTGCCAGTCTTCTTGGTATTGAAACTGTATATGATAGCGGTTTTATTCATTGTACTCTGTTTGGGATTAGTAATTCAACAGTTCGATGGCGGCTTTCTCGATGCGTTCCACATTGGGAAGTATGGCAGCTTCAAGGATCCGGTTAAATCCAACCGGGGTGAAGGTGGATCCAACTCTTTTCACCGGTCCGTCCAGGTATTCAAAAGCCATATCATTGATCAGGGCGGCAACCTCACCTCCAAATCCGCCAAAAACCTTGTCCTCGTGCACCACCAGGACCTTCCCTGTTTTTTTAACTGTAGCCATGATAGCATCGGTATCGAGCGGACTGAGCGAACGGAGGTCCAGAACCTCCAGGCTTGCTTTACCATCCTTTACAAACCTGTCTGCCAGTTCCACGCAGAAAGGTGTGGTGTTCCCATAGGTGATGAGGCTCAGATCGGTCCCTTCCCTTCTCAACCTTGCTTTCCCGAAAGGCACTTCGAAATCATCGGGGATGGGAGTTGCCACTTTGGGAGCATTATAGAGTGCCTTGGGTTCCAGGAAAAGTGTCAGGCCCCTCGACCGGATACTTGTACGCAATAATCCGGCCGCATCATCTGCATAACTGGGGTATACCACCCGGGTTCCAGGCAGTGGAGTGAGAGAGCCTTCTATGGTTTGTGAGTGGTAAAGCCCACCGCCGATATATCCTCCCGAGGCCAGGCGAACCGTAACATTGGGCGAAAACTGACCCTTCGATCGCCAGTATTCATGGGTGGTTTCAACGAACTGTTCCATGGCTGGCCAAAAATAGTCGGCAAATTCTGCACCCTCTACAACGATCCGGAGTTTGTCATTGAACCTGCTCATCCCGTTGGCGGTCCCCATGATAAAATCTTCCGCAATAGGACCGTTAAAAACCCGGTCTTTGCCAAATTCCTGTTGCATTCCCTTGGTTACGTTGAAAATGCCGCCTTTCTCTTTATTGGCTACATCCTGGCCCCATATAAAGGTGTCGGGATTGTGCCGGAACTCTGCCTTCAGGGTCTCATTCAGTCCCTCAATCAGCTTTTTGGGGTCACCATCATGCTGATGAAGCCCATCGGGATATTTTTCACTCACGTAAGGTTCCGGGATCACAAAATCAAAGATCGATTCAGGCGAGGGTTGAGGAGCATTCATTCCAACTTTATGGGCTGCTTTTACAATCTCTTTGGCTTCATTTTCGATTGCTTCCAGTTCAGCTTCTGTAAGACGGTTATACCTGATGAGCAATCGCCTGAATTTGGCCAATGGATCATATTCATTCACATAATTCAACTCATAATCATCGCGATACAATTCATGCTTGTCAGAGTTCGAATGCGAATGGATCCTGACGCAATTGGCATGTACAATGACAGGATGTTCATGTTCGGCTACATAATCTTTCGCTTCGGCCATGGTATTCATACTATCGAATACATCCTTGCCATTGCAGTGAAATATCTTCAGGTTCTTGAATCCCGTGAAATTGTTGGCTACTTTACGGTTGGCTGTCTGATCAGCCTTGGGTACCGATATACCATAACCGTTGTCCTGTATAACAAAAATCACCGGGAGCTTCTCATTGCTTGCTCCATTGATGGCTTCGTAGACATACCCTTCAGAAACAGAGGATTCCCCCTGGGAACAGATGGATACACCCGGCACCTTATATTGTTTAATGGCGCGTGCAACTCCAACAGCGTGAAGTGCTTGATTACCCGTACAGGACGACACATTGTGAATATTCCATTTCGGTTTTGCAAAGTGATTGGACATGTGTCTTCCACCACCGGCTACATCTGAGTCCCTGGAGATACCATTGAGTATCAGTTCATCGGCGGTAAGACCAGCTGAATGGGAAGTAAGCATATCCCTGTAGTAGGGGAACAGATGATCGTGTTCACGATCGAAAATCTGTCCAATAGCCAGTTGAATACCGTCATGTCCTGCATAGGGAGCATGATAGGACCAACCGATAGCCTGTTTAAGGTAATTGGGGGCCCTGTCGTCGATGGTCCTTCCAACGAGCATCAGTTTAAGCCATTTTACGAGTGTCTCTTTATCTGTTTTCTTTATGCTGTATCTCTTCTCTGTTGCCATTGCCTGTTAGAGTTTAAAATTACCTGATTCGGGATCAAATGATTCAATGTAGTCACCCAGTCTTTTAAGAAATGCGCCTCCCAGTGCACCATCTATGATCCTGTGATCATAAGTAAGTGATAACCACATTTTTTGCCGGATGGCAATCATATCCCCCATCTCTGTCTCTATGACCGAAGGCTTCTTTTTTATGGCCCCAACAGCAAGGATGGCCACTTCGGGCTGATTGATAATGGGCGTTCCGATATCGTTCTGAAAGGATCCAAAGTTGGTAACTGTAAAAGTCCCGCCGCTGATATCATCCGGATTCAGCTTATTACTTCTGGCTGCATCAGCCAGTTGATTCATCTTTCTTGCTATTCCGGAAAGATTGAGTGATCCGGCATCCTTTATATTTGGAACGATCAGGTTATTGTCCTGCAATGACACTGCAATTCCAAGATTAATATTCTTCTTTATGATGATTCTCTCCCCATCCACCGAGGCGTTGATCTGTGGGAAATCCCGCAGACACTTTACAGTTGCTTCCAGGAAAACGGGAAGATAAGTCAGCTTCACCCCCTCCCTTTTTAGAAAATCATCTTTGACCCGGTTACGCCAGTTGACCACATTGGTTACATCCACTTCTATCATATTGGTAACGTGGGCCGATGTCTGTTTGGATCGGATCATATGTTCAGCTATCAGCTTCCTCAGGCGGCTCATTTCAATGATCTCGTCACCTTCCCCGGAAATAATCGGTGCCTGGGCCACCTGCTTTTTCTCAACTGCCGGTGGTACAGCCTCAGTGGCAACATTCTTTTCAGCAACTGCAGGTTTCACTCCCCCCTGTTTATCCAGGTACCTGAGCAGATCCTCTTTTCTGACCCTTCCATTTAATCCGCTTCCTTCTATGGAATCAAGTTCCTGCTGGGTGACACCCTCTTTACCGGCGATAGTTTTAACTAGCGGGGAGTAGAACCGGCCCTGCTTTGAAACAACTGTTTCATCACTTTTCTCTTCGCCGGAACGTTCACTCTCCTCCTCCCTGCTTACTTTTTCAGTTGCAGCAACGGGTTCCTCCTCAGTGGCAGAAGGTCCTTCCCCATCCAGATCAATAACTGCAATAACAGTTCCGACGGCAACAACTTCATCCTGTTTGAAAAATATCTTTTTAACAACTCCTTCAACAGGTGATGGTATTTCAGAATCAACCTTGTCTGTGGCAATCTCAAGGAGGACATCATCCTCTGCTACCCGATCCCCCTCTTTCACAAACCAGTTTGTAATAGTTGCTTCTTCAATACTCTCTCCCATTTTAGGCATAATAATATCAAAATTCGCCATAATGAATCAAATGAAAATGGTGTAGAATATGAGTTTTCGTTGGTATAACAATGATACCCTTAAAATGTTTTTAATCTTCACCCTCGAAAAGAATGTCAATTACAACAGGAGCGTCCATTGGAAGACGGTCAGCTGAAGGAGGATTCTTAAAAAGCGGATAGCTTATCCTGATATCAGGGTAAACCATGTGGATCAGCATTGAAACCACCGAGAATATTTTAGGTCCCTGGGGAATCAGTATTATGGAATATTCATTTCGCAGGGGAAGAATTGTGTCGACCACGCTCTGATAAATGGCCTGCCCGTTCCTGATGGGATAGGCCACCAGGTTTCTGATAGGTGTTTTGTTGATCAGTTTGTGGTTGTTGACAAATACCTTTTCAACAAACAACTTTTCTGTCGGAGGATCGGCGTAGAAGAGATAGAGCAGATCAGGATTCACCAATTTATAAATTGAATCAGATACATTGTGTTCCTGTCCCAGACCGAGGATCAATGCCACCTTTTTTCCATTTGCAGGTTTAGGATCCACTTTCAGAAAGTCATAGATCTCTTTAACCTTTACTGAACCTGGCTGCCGGACATAGTTTGCCATGGTGTAGGCTATCCGCATATGGACACTGCCGTCCCCATCCTGTTTCTCATAGAACCACCTGAAAAACTCATAGTACCAATCGGGGGGCATGCTGGTGCAGTCTATCAGCAAATTCAGATGATCACCAGTGATAGAATGGAAGATCTGTTCCACATCAGGAACCTCGGATTGAACCGGAAAAATCTCAAAACCATGCTTTTCTAAATAGTCGCTGTTTTCCCTGTATGAGAACTCCTTGATAGTGTTACTTCTTTCCAGGGCAATTTTCCTGCACGCGGATTGTTCAAAGTTACGGGCCACCGTGGTACTACGGGATTCAAAGCCAAGCGTAGTAATGAATAAATCAGCCTTAAAATCAGTTAGTTGGTCCGGATCTATATGTCTGATGGATGAAAGTTCCATTGAACGCGCTACTCAGCGCGCAAAGATAAGATGAAAATTCCAGAGTTAGTAATTGTTTTATTAAAGTTTCGGATTTGTTGCCGGAATATCGGTGATAGGCCCAGGCTGGTTCTCTTCCATGGTAAAAAGATCAAATACCGGCCAGTCCTTAACACTGTTAACTGCAGAAAACATCATACCTGAAACATACCTGTGGATTTTGGATCGTTTATAGGTACTTGTATTGGTCATAATCACCCAGTTGATCCCATCATTTTGCCTTACAATAAGGGTTGAAGAACCGGTCAGATAACCTGTACGCCACCAGGTGCCATATCTGTCACTTCCCCTCCATCCGAAGAGCCCCTTTCCCGCAAGCTTTGGATCTGACATGATGGCCAGGGTCTCAGGCAAGAGTATATCAGGCTGTTCATCAAAACCGTCAATGGCCGTCATGAACTTGACGAGCTCCGGTGCTGAAGCCACCCAGCCTCCAGCCGGGCCCAATAACTCCATATCGTTGCCACCATAGTAGATAGGCACCAGCTCGCCTGATCCATCAAATGCATAGGTGGTGTTTCCGCCTGAACTGCTGCTGTACCTTACTTCGTTAGGATATTTCTCCTGGTAAAAACTTCGCGCAATATGCATATCATGAATGCCGAGCGGCATCATCAGGTTCATCGTCACATAGTCCTGGTATGGCATTCCGCTCTTTCGCTCAATGATCTTCCCCAGGATAGCATAACCCATATTCGAATAGCTGTAACGCGTTCCCGGGTCAAAGTTCAATTTGCGCGATAATGTATAACGCAGCACATCTTCGAATGTAGCCGGTGGAGGGACACCCAGTTTCCTGGCGATATAAAGTGTGTTGAAAATGGGATCACCCGCATACCTTGACCAACCGGCTGTGTGGTTCAAAAGGTCCCGAACTGTGATCGCTTCTATTCTCGGGTCACGGTAATCCATGTAAATTGAGTCGTTCAATATTCCATTTTCTCCAAAAACGGTCTCATCCAGATCCAGGGTTCCCTCCTCATACAATTTCATAACGGCCACAGCTGTGATCAGTTTTGAAACAGATGCAATACGGAAAAGGTGACCCGGCTTTACTTTCTCCCCTGTTTCATCATTGGCCGTTCCAAATCCTTTGGCATAAACGAGGCGTTCATTTTTGGTGACAGCCAGGCTGGCACCCTCGATTTTCCATTGCTCGATAAAATCGTTTACCTTCTGGTCAATCTGATTAGTTCCTTCATAATCAGAGTATTGATTGTCGAGGAGTAATGAAAATGGCACCTCTTCATCGCCCAGAAGTGATGGATATCCTTTGTCAGAAAATGTCAAGGCAATTTCTCCAAAAAAGAAGAAAATAAACAGAGAGACAAATACAAGTATCTTTTTCACAAAAGTTAATATTAGAGAAATAATGATCTTTAATAAGAACTAAGTTAACTTAAAAGCAAATTGGAACGGAATTGTTCAAAGGGGGGAAATGAACGAGTTATTAATAATTGCTGTATTACACTAATATACAGGGAGTAGCAGGCTTTAAACCATTAATGCGAAGAGGCGTTAGTAATTAAAAATGAACAACTCTTCGCATAAAAAAGGGGTCTTTTACAGGGACACACAAACGATTGATAATTCAATCGAAGCTATTGGTCAAAAGAATTTGACAGGCGTCAGATGGGTATAAAAACACGAATGGGAGCCAAATTTGCATCTGGTTCCCATTCCGCTTATTAGATACCGTAGTCTCTAACAGGCGCCAAGCTACGGTTATGATGGCTGGAAAACGGGGCCGAAGCCCTGTGATCCCCTTCGCTGCCCGACGAATCGAACAACTTGCATCGCTGTTGTCCATAGACAATGCATAATGCTCAACTGTTTACAACTTTCACCGCGTTTTCAGGTACCCTACGGTTTCCGTTTCGAATCTCCCTTCATGCCTGTGACAGCAGTCGGGGTATTCCAGTTCACAGTCCGATCCGAAGATCGGGAGAACAGCATCAATACAAGTTTAGCTGTTCCCGTGACTCATGTTCACGCTACCGAGTTGCCCCGGCGGCTAATGATAAATCATTTAAAGAACGGAGTGGCCTTTTATCGCTCACTTGGTAAGACCAAATGTAGAAGCTTTATCATTTGGCTCCAAGGAATTCTCCGCTAAGAATTGAACATTGAATGAACAATAATTATTAACAATTTGATAACGAATTGTTAATTTTCAAACTTATGTATTTATATCACAATATATTACTCAAACTGAGTCTGATTTTAACCTGTTGAAATCTACCGGAAGAATCCTAAAACAATTTCCCTGAAGAAAGTTGTTGAACCGGTTCGATGATACGCGGATCAGCCGGATCAACACCGGGGGAGGACAACCTGGATGAAACTGTATGTGCCTTTAAATCAGCATCTTTAAATGGAACCAGAAGCTGTTTCCTTTTTAAAAGAGAGGGCTCCCCTAAAATCCACTCTGTTTCTTTTTCCATATTTAATATGACCGGCATCCTTTTCTTTGTATTATGGATTTTCTCCATTAACGGATTCGCCCTGGTGGTTATAATGGTACAGCTTTTCAGTACTTCTCCTTCGAGGGGATCTCTCCAGGTATCAAACAGTCCTGCAAATGCGAATGGAGTTTCGCTTTTCAGCCTGATATACCAGGGGACTTTCACACCGTCGACGAGCTGCCATTCGAAAAAACCACCTGCAATGACCAGGCAACGTCCGCTGTTCAGTGGTTCTCTGAAGGAGGGTTTCTCAAGCAGGGACTCGGACCTGGCATTGTAGGTACCCTTTCTGATCTTTTCAGCCTCCTGTCGGTCCCTGCTCCATGAAGGAACCAGTCCCCACTGCATCAACTGAATTCTCGATGAATCCTCCTGTGCTATTACCGGGATATAAGGATTGCTGAATGCCCTGTAGAAATAGTTGAAATCAAAATCATACAGTGCTGAAGTATCCACCCGGAATCTCTCTTCAATGGATCTTCTGGTCAGGTGTATTTCTATAGTAAAACACATAATGGTCTGTCAATACCTCTGTTTTTACTCCTTTATTCTGGCTAAAGGATAATGGCCGGCGGTTAAAGGTCAAATGCCGGCGGCCAGTGTTTCATGTTAATTAGTTAATAAGCGCGTTAAAAGTTAAACAAATTCGAGATAAGGTTTGTTAAGAGAACAGACTATAAATAATGAACCAACGAACTGAAATTTTACCCTATTTCCCGCTGAGTGTATTTATGTTTCCTGGGGAAGATATGCCACTGCATATCTATGAACCACGATACAGGCAGCTTATCAATGAGGCACGTACACATGGCATTACTTTTGCCATTCCATTCATCATTGGCAAGGAGATCCAGGAATTTGGTTGTGAAGTCCGGTTAAAAGATGTTGTTGCCGAGAAGGAGGAGGGGAATATGGTGGTCGTGGTTGAATCTGTAGCGATAGTGGAGATTTTCAGTTATAATAAGCGGTTGGAAGGCAAACTATACGCAGGAGGGACCATCAACAGGATCACATGTGACGATCCGATTGTCAGCACGGAACTCATGGAGCTGGTCTCCGTGTACAGAGAACAATTTGACAGTGAGTTTCTCAGCAATCAGGGGGATGACAAGATTACGCGAAAGGACCTGATCATAGCGCTGAACCTCTCTTCTGAGGAGAAATACAGGTTCATCTGCATGCCTGATGGAGCACAAAAAGAGGGTTTCCTGGCGGGGCAGCTTCGTTACCTCAGCATGATCAGGGAGCAGGAGACGCTTCTGGGCGATGATTTCGGTCTGAACTGAGCAACTTCAGGCGTTCAATATCCTGTTTCAGATTTGCAACCGTCCTGACCAGCTGGTTTTCCGGAACGACCGGTTCCGGGATCTCCTGGCTGATAAAATGAATGAACTTCCATATCTCCCTGATCTGGCTTACATTGATCTCATATGGTTCATAAAACGGGTTCAAGGAGTAAAGGATCAGCCTCCCCTCCTGCTCTATCCTGTTTTCAATGATTTTGAAAACAAGTCCGTCATCCATGGTGAGTACCACACAGGCTTCGCCGGTCTTCAGCTCTTTCCAGTTCAACACATACTCACCGGTCACCCATGCTTTTTCAGGAATGGGGAGCATGGAATCACCCTGTAGTTGAAAGGTCCTGTATTTCTTCTCCCCTGAAAGGAAGGGAAGCTGGAACACCTCCAGTTCACTGATGTATTCTGGATCGGCAAACCCGCTGGTATATCCTGCCTGGGCTTTCACGGGTACCAGTTCAATGTTCTCCTGGTTACGGGAGTTAACTGTGGAAGCCAGAACCCGCAGGTTCCCGCCTCTGAGAAACACATCCTCCCCGTGTTCCAGTTGCCGTAACTGGGTCTCCCTTAATTTTGACAGATCCACCTTCAGAAGTGTGTCTATGGAAATATTATAGAAATCCGAAAAGATAAGGAGTATATCCAGGCCCGGTTGTGCCACCCTGTTTTCGTAGCCGCTCAAAGTGGACCGTTTCATTTCCAGCTTATCAGCCACCTCATCCTGAGTGAGGTTTTTACGCTTTCTCAATAGTTTAATATTTGAATCAAAATACATGTTAAAAACAATATTTATGGTTGCAAAAAAGAGTTCATATGATTATATTGTAATCATAATAATGATTAAATACTAATCAAATATAATAAAAATATTAGAAAGTTAGAATGTTAGGCGTTAGATTTTTTTAACCACTGACGTTTGCGAAGCAAACATACTAACACATTAACACCGCGCAGCGGCAAAATAACGTGAAGGAAGTGAGCATAATACGAAGTGTTGTACATATGGATCTGGATACATTCTTTGTATCTGTGGAACGGTTAATGAACAGCGGCCTTGAAGGGAAGCCCGTGATCATTGGAGGGATGTCGGACCGGGGTGTGGTAGCGAGTTGCAGTTATGAAGCCAGGCAGTTCGGGGTGCATTCGGCCATGCCCATGAAGATGGCACGCTCGCTTTGCAACGAAGCCATTGTGATCAGGGGGGATATGGACGCCTACAGCCGGTACTCAAGAATGGTTACCGATATTATTGCAGAACAGGCGCCCGTTTTTGAAAAAGCTTCCATCGATGAACACTACCTGGATATAACCGGGATGGATCGCTTTTTCGGGTGTATGCAGTGGACCCATGAACTGAGGCATCGGATCATTAAAGAGACCGGCCTGCCCATCTCCTGCGGGCTGTCGGTTAACAAGACGGTTTCAAAGATTGCCACCGGGGAGGCCAAACCCAATGGTGAAATTGAGATCCCCGGTGGTCATGAGAGAGGGTTCCTCTCCCCTCTTTCCATACGAAAGATCCCCATGATCGGGAACCAGACCTTCCACCTGCTCCGCTCCATGGGCATTGCCACCATTGGCACGCTGGGGCAGATCCCCATCGAGATGATGGAGAGCCTGCTGGGAAAGAACGGCCTGGTGATCTGGAAGAAGGCCAATGGCATTGACCCCACTCCCGTGGTCCAGTATTCTGAGCGGAAATCGATCGGGAGCGAAAGAACCTTCCAGCGTGATACCATGGATATGGCAGGGCTCCGCGATCTGATCACCTCCATGGTGGAGAAGCTCGCTTTTCAGCTGCGTAAGGAGGAGAAGCTCACCTCCATTGTGACCGTGAAGATCCGTTATTCAAATTTTGACACCCATACCCTGCAGAAACGGATCCCGTACACCTCCTTCGATCATGTACTGATGCCCGCTGCCAGGGAGTTGTTCGACCGCCTTTACCAGCGGCGCATGCTGATCCGCCTGGTGGGGGTCCGCCTTTCCGGACTGGTCCGGGGTGTTCAGCAGCTGAACCTGTTCGAAGACACTTCGGAGATGGTGCATCTCTACCTGGCACTGGACAAACTGCGCAGGCGCTATGGTTCTGATGCGGTCAAAAGGGCCAGTGGAATACAGCTTCGCGACCTGGAGGAGCGTATCATGGAGTCGCAGCAACAGAAAAGCGTTTCCTCTCCGGAAGATCGCCAGCAGATCGATAACCTGAAGAACCGGCGATTCAGATACTGGTACAGGTGAACCCTCTAACCGTGAACGAAGTGAACTATGTGAACCATGTATCTTAACTGTCACTCATATTATAGTCTGAGATACGGCACCATGGCGGTGGAGACACTGGTGGAGCGGGCTGCCGGAATGGGGATAGATGTGCTGGCCCTGACCGATATCAATAACTCCACGGGTATGGTTGATTTTGTAAGGGCATGCCACCAGCACGGGGTCCATGCCATGGGTGGCATCGAATACCGCAATGGCGATAACCACCTCTATACGGGCCTTGCAAGAAACTCCCGCGGTTTCGGTGAGCTGAACAGTTTTCTCTCCTATCACAACCAGTCGGGACTTCCCCTGCCCGAGCGTGCCCCGCCCCTGGAGGATGTATGGTTCATATACGATCTAAGTAACAATCCATGGCAGGGGAAGCGAAGTGGTGGCAGGCTGCGCGACCAGGAGCTGATAGGGGTGCGGCCGGGCGAGGTAAACAGCCTGCTGACCTCCCGGTGGGACCAGGAGCGTTCAAGGCTGGTCATAAGGCACCCGGTAACCTTTCTTCATCAGAATGACCATGCACTGCACCGGCACCTGAGGGCCATTGACCATAACATCCTGCTGAGCCAGTTGAAGCCGGAGCAGATGGCCCGGGAGAGTGAAGTGCTGCTCTCGCCCGACCTGTTGCGTTGTGCCTATGATGAAGTTCCCCATATCATAAGGAACACAGAGCGGGTCGTGAAGGATTGCGGGATCGATTTCGACTTCACAACTGTAAAGAATAAAAAAACCTTTACCGGGACGGCCCAGGACGACCGGGTCCTGCTGGAGAAACTGGCCATGGATGGATTGGATTACCGCTACGGGCGCGGGAACAGGGAGGCCCTGAAACGGGTCAGGCATGAACTGGAGATCATCGACCGGCTCGGGTTCTCCTCCTATTTCCTGATTACCTGGGATGTGATCCGGTACTCCATGTCGCGTGGATTCTACCATGTGGGAAGGGGCAGCGGCGCCAACTCCATTGTGGCTTACTGTTTGCGGATCACTGACGTGGATCCCATCGACCTGGATCTCTATTTTGAACGGTTTATCAACCCCAAAAGGACCAGTCCGCCCGATTTCGACATCGATTTCTCATGGAAGGAGCGGGATGAGGTCCTTGACTATATCTTCAAGAGGTACGGACGCAAACATACCGCCCTGATCGGGACCATGTCCACCTTCCGCGACCGCTCCATATTCAGGGAACTGGGCAAGGTATACGGCCTGCCCAAAGAGGAGATCGACCTGCTTGTGAAGGACCCGGTGAACGATCTGAATGAAAATCATATTACGCGCAACATTTATGAGGCCGGGAGCCTGCTGATGGATTTTCCCAACCTTAGAAGCATTCATGCCGGCGGGGTGCTGATCTCGGAAGAGCCGCTGACCGCCTACACGGCACTGGATATGCCCCCCAAAGGGCTGCCGACCACCCAGTGGGATATGTATGTGGCAGAAACACTGGGTTTCGAGAAACTGGACATCCTCAGTCAGCGGGGCATCGGGCATATCAAGGAGTGTGCGGAAATTGTACGCCGGAACCGCGGGCTGGAGGTGGATGTCCACCGGGTGGATGATTTCAAGAAGGACAGTCAGGTGAGGGAACAGCTGCGATCGGGCGAGACCAACGGTTGTTTCTATATTGAGAGCCCGGCCATGCGCGGATTGCTCACCAAGCTCCGTTGTGACAATTACCGCACCCTGGTGGCAGCCAGTTCCATTATCCGGCCGGGTGTGGCACAGTCGGGCATGATGCGTGAGTATATCCACAGGTTTCACCACCCCGGTTCATTTGAGTATCTCCACCCCATCATGGAGGAGCAGTTGAAAGAGACCTTCGGTGTAATGGTCTACCAGGAGGATGTGATCAAGATCTGCCACCATTTTGCCGGTCTGGACCTGGCAGATGCAGATGTGCTTCGCAGGGCCATGAGCGGGAAGTACCGCTCCAGGAAGGAGTTTGACCGGATTGCGGAACGTTTTTTTGACAATTGCAGCCTCCGGGGCTATCCCGAACAGCTTACCCGGGAAGTCTGGCGGCAGATCAGCTCCTTTGCCGGTTACTCGTTTTCAAAGGCACACTCGGCCTCCTTTGCGGTGGAGAGCTTCCAGTCGCTCTACCTGAAGGCCCACTATCCACTGGAGTTTATGACAGCAGTGATCAATAATTTCGGGGGATATTACCGCACCTGGGTCTACTTCAATGAGGCGCGCCGCTGGGGAGGGATCATACACCTCCCCTGTGTGAACCGGAGCGAATACAAAACCTCCATAACCGGGAAAGATATCTTCATCGGTTTCATCCATATTCAGAACCTGGAGCACCAGACGGCGGAGATGATCACCGGGGAACGGGATCAACACGGGCCTTTCACCAGCCTGGCGGATTTCCTGGAGCGTGTACCCGTAGGGCTTGAACAGGTGATCATACTGATCCGGATCAATGCCTTCCGCTTCACCGGGAAAAGCAAAAAAGAACTTCTGTGGGATGCCCACCTGGTGCTGGGGAGCCGCAAAAAGAGGGATCCCATCAGGGAGCTTTTCCCTGTGCAGAAGCGCGAATTCAGGTTGCCCGAGCTGGAACAGACCTCACTGGAGAACAGCTATGATGAGCTGGAGATACTCGGGTTTGCGGTCACCATTCCCGCTTTCGATCTGCTTCAAACCTCTTTCCGGGGGGAGATCCTCTCCAGGCAGATGATGGAGCAGGTGGGTAAAAAGGTGCGTATGCTGGGCAACCTTGTGACTATCAAACATGTGCGTACGAAACAGAAACAGTGGATGAATTTTGGCACATTCCTGGATGTGGAGGGCGAATTCTTCGACGTGGTCAACTTTCCCGATTCACTGAAGCGGCATCCCTACAGGGGGAACGGGATCTACCTGCTTTATGGCGAAATTACCGAAGAGTTTGGATTTCCGAGCATGACGGTTGAGAAGATGGCAAGGCTCCCTTACAGGCTCGATCCCCGTTACTGAAAGTTAACCATCCAGTCTTTTGATGTTCAGAACACCCTTCACCTTTTTCAGTTTGCGTACAAGCGCTTCAAGGTGCTGGGTGTCTTTAACAAACAGGGTGACACTGCCTTCAAACATCCCGTCATTGGATTCAATGGTAATGGAACGCATATTGACCTGCAGGTCCTTTGAGATCACATCTGAGATATTGCTTACGATCCCCAGCTCATCCATTCCTGTAACAAGAAGAGTAACGGGAAAAAACTGTTTCCTGTCACTTCTGTTCCACCTTGCCTTCACAACCCTGTAGCCATATTTTGAAAGCATTTGCTGTGCATTGGGGCAGTTCATCCGGTGGATGGAGATCCCGGAACTGATGGTTACAAATCCAAAAATAGCATCTCCAAAGATGGGATTGCAGCAGGGAGCCAGCTTATATTCAATTTTTTCCAGTTTTTCATCGATCACAAGGAAGTCGCTCGCCTCCTTGTTGGCAGCAGTCACCAGCCGTTCAACCGACCCCTCTTCAATTCTTTCCGGTTTAAGTCCTGCCTGTTTTTCACCACTGGTCAACAGTTCTTTGATCTGCAGGAGTTCCACCTTTTCAGTGGCCACATCGAAATAGAGATCGATGGCATCCCTGTATTTATAATGCTGTATCACCTTTCGTATGCTGGTGTCGCTAAATTCGATCTTCCAGTTCCGGAACCTTCTTTTCAGGATCTCCTTGCCATGCTCGGCCTCCTTCAGTTTTTCCTCTTTCAGCGCCTGCTTGATCTTTCCCTTGGCTTTGGATGTCACCACCACGTTGAGCCAGTCCATCTTGGGCTTCTGGTTCTTGGATCTGAGGATCTCCACCCTGTCCCCGTTCTGAAGGCGATAACGTATGGGTACGTTCTTATTATTCACTTTTGCTCCCACACATGAGGCTCCCACATCAGAATGAATATCATAAGCGAAGTCCAGAACCGTGGCATTTTCAGGGAACTTTTTCAGATCCCCATTGGGTGTGAAGACAAATATCTCCTTGCTGAACTGACTGATCTTCAGATCCTCAATTAAGTTTGAAGCATCCATCTCCGGGTTCTCGAGCGTCTCTCTCACCCGTTCGATCCACTGGTCAATACCTGCCTGTCCCTTGATCCCTTTATATTTCCAGTGTGCGGCCAGCCCCTTCTCCGCTATCTCATTCATACGGGCAGTCCTTATCTGCACCTCCACCCATTCCCCTCCCGGAACGACAACGGTGGTATGCAGCGATTCATAACCGTTTGATTTGGGGACCGAGATCCAGTCACGCAAACGCTGTGGGTTGGGTTGATAATGATCTGTAATAATACTGTAGACCCTCCAGCAGTCTGCTTTCTCTTTTTTAAGAGGGGTGTCGATGATGATCCGGATGGCAAATTTATCGTATACCTCTTCAAACTCCACCTTCTGCTTTTTCATTTTCCTCCAGATGGAGGAGATCGCTTTGGGCCGTCCCTTGATCTCCACCATGAATTTCTCCTTTTCAAGGTCTTCCTTCAGTGGTTGAATAAACTCCCGGATAAAACGGTTTCTCTTCTGGGTGGAAGCCTTCAGTTTTTCTGCAATGGAGTTGTAAGCCTCGGGTTCCAGTATACTCATGGAGATATCCTCCATTTCGGACATTACATTATACAGCCCGAGGCTGTGTGCCAGCGGGGAATAGATAAACCTCGACTCACAGGAGATCGCTATTTGCTCATTCTCTTCCAGTATCTCCTTTTGCCGCATCAGGTAAAGCTTTTCTGCGATCCTGAGCAGGATCACCCTGAAATCGGATGCCAGTGTCAGTATCAGGTTGCGCATATTCTCGGCCTGTCCCTGGTTTGTGGAGGTGTCCAGGTTACTGATCTTCAACAGTTCTTCAATTACAGTGGCCGTACGTTTTCCCACTGCAATCGCGATCTCCTTAACAGCGATATGGTTCAGTTCCGCACAGTGCATCAGCAGAGCGGCGGAGACCCCGATGGCATCCAGTCCAAGCTCCTTTACAGCCATCATCGCCAGACCGGTTGAGAATCTCACCAGGTGAATTCCCTTATATTCCTGCGATTCGCCTGTATGTTTGAGGAGGAATCCGAATGTGCATTTCACCAGTGCCAGGCCACTCTTATCGTACTCGTCGACACAAACGCGTGCCAGTCTCCTGTAATCAGAAAGAATGTCCTTTTGTAAAGGCCTGGTATATTTTTCAATGGTATCCATGCGTCCACTTTGCATGGTAAATTTAGTTAATTAAAACAGGGAATAATAACTTCAAATGTGGAACCATGGTTCGGTTCACTGGTAATGGTGAGTTTCCCGTTATGCAGATTGGTGAATTCGCGGACCAGGGTCATTCCCATCCCGGCCCCCTTTTCGTTGGCTGTTCCCCTGCGGGTGATACCTCCGTTCAACAATACCTTCTGTGTCTCTTCCTCTGTCATGCCTATTCCCTGATCCGATACACTGAATTGGGTCATCCCATCAACCTGGCTGAGTCTGATGGTGATTTTCCCGCCCGGATTAGAAAACTTGATAGCATTGGAGATCAGGTTCCTGTAAACAGTTTCCATCATGATCCTGTCGACATAACAGATATAGGTGCCATTGATCTCGGTGACCAGTTCTATATGCTTGCTTTTGGCATTTTCACTGTAGAGTGAAAGGCAATTGCTAATCAGTGTATTGAGCTTCACCTCTTCGGGATGATAGTTGGATTCCCCCTCCTCCAATCTTGACCAGTGCAACAGGTTCTCCAGCAGTTCCAGAGAGTAGGAAGCCGAATTCTTCAGGTTCCCCAGTAGTCTTTTCCTGTCTATCTCTACACTGGTGTCACCCTCTATCCTGTTCAAGACCTCCACTGCAGTCAGCTGATTGCCGATGGTTCCCCTCAGGTCATGGGCAATGATCGACATCATCTTGTCCTTCGTTTTAATCAGTTGATCCAGCTTCAGGTTCTGCCTGGTGATGACCAGGTTCTTCTCCTCCAGTTTTAGGGAGGCATTCCTGTACCTGCGCATGAAGTAGAGCACAAAGATCAAACCCAGCAACAACACTGTAGCAACTGCCAGGATGGAATAATATACCGTTGTTCTCTTGCGCACCAGGAGCTGGTCCAGGCTGGATTGCATCCTCAGGTTCTCATTCTCCTGCTGTAACATCTTTGAACGGGTTCTGAACTCCATCTCCATGGCTGCTTTCGAAGTAGCTGCATCCATCAGGCTGTCCTTGTAGATCTGGTACCACATGGCAAACTGGTAGGCCGACCTGTAATTACCCCGGTTGACCGCTATTTCTCTTTTGATCCGGTAACCCTCTGTGATATGCTCTATGGCATGAATCTCAAAGGCAAGCTCCAGCGCCTTATCTGTCATCCGTTCTGCCTCACCGTATTGCCTCTGAACAGCGGCAATGGAACCCAGTCCCAGGTAACACCGGATCAGGCCATCAGGATCATCCAGTTGCTCCTTCCTGGGAATCGCCCTGTTGAACAGTTCAATGGCCTGCACCTGCTCCCCCATCATAGAGTGAATATCGGCCAGGTGGATATAACAATTTGAGATGGTCCGGTCATCTCCCAGTTCAATTTTCATATCCAGTCCCCGCTGCACATAATCCAGTCCTTTTTGAGGTTCACCCATCTCTGCATAGTTGGTCCCTATATTGATCAGGCAGTTGGATTCCTGCACAGGGTCGTTTACTGAACGGCTCACCCTCAGGGAGCGCTGGTAAAGATTTAGCGCCTGGTCGTAGTGCCCTATTTTATTCTGTACCACTCCTGAGTTCAGGAGGCAGATTGCAATATTTCTTTGCGAATTGATCCGCTCAGCAATTTCAAGTGCCATGCCAAAGTACTCCAGGGCTCTTTCGTAGCCTCCCAGGTAGACAAATACATTGCCCATGTTTATGTAAGCCTGTGCAATGTCCTTTGCATCTTTTATACTATCGAGGTAGATGATGGATTCCTCATAAACGGTGAGTGCCTCCACATAGTCTCCCCTGTTCTTGTAAATGATCCCTATATTATTGAGGCACCGGCTGATTCCAACGGCCATATTATTCCTGCGGAAATAGTCAAGGGCTGTCTGATAATGGTTCAGGGCCTGGGTGAAATCGGACCGGTAGAGATAGATGTTCCCCTTCTGTTTGATGGTATTGAAGAAATCCAGATGATCATCCGCTTCAGTAAAGCAGCCCAGCGCCCTGTCGTAATGCACCATTGCCGAATCGTAAGAGCCGCTGCGCGCGTTGATATTTCCAAGTACCAGGTAATACCGTCCCAATCCACGTATATCATCCGCGGTTATGGCCAGCTCCTTTGCCCTTTTCAGGTAAGATACGGAGAGAACTGTATCGGATGCACCCACCTCCTCCGCAAGGTCAAACAGCAGCCTCATCCTTGTCGAGTCTGGGATATCACCCTCAATCCGGGACTCCAGACTGTCGCGCAGTTGTTGATCATCAGCAGCTGTACCGTTGATGGAAGAGAGAAACAGGAAAAAAATAAAGAAGGTCCGGAGCACTAACATTCAGGACATTTAGTTCAGGGTAAAATTAAAAAATAAAATGCCCTTTGAAATTTTTTATCAGAATTACCTGAAGCTGATACCTACGCCCACAGATTGAGTAGCATAGAGCGTATAAGTAAAATCGTAATGCAGTGTCAGCACGCCCAGCTTGATCCTGGCACCCACGTTCAATCGCACATTTTTGAAGTTCTTATACTTCAACTCAATGGGATTTTCTGTGATTTCGTAGGTGACCTTGCCGAAATCGGGACTTGTATCATCCAGGATCACCATCTGGATGGGATAATGTCCCTCCATCAGCAACTCCACCCTGGAGCTGGCATATCCAATCCCTTCATAAAAGGAGATTACCGGCAGGGTCTGTGAAGCGATCAGGTTAACCGTCCACCCCTCAACCTTCTGCGTTACGAACTGGTCATCCCAGTCAAAACCAGGATAATCGTCAACCTCCACAATAGGTTGGGGTTCGACCGTTACATGAACTGAAGAGGAGACTTTCGTATATCCACCCTGGATGCTTATATCCAGGAATTCCAGTTTATTTATAAAGGGGAGCCACTGTGAAATGGAATGCTTCCCTCCCACTCCCCACAGGCCGATCTCCCCGTAGTCTTTATATCCTATTGATGGTATAAAACGCGCCGAGATATCTGTACCAAAAGGGACTCCGACCGTCAGCTGGGCCATTGGAAGCGGAAAGAAATCAACTCCGGTACCATCCGGTACCGTTATATGCGAATACTCGATCTCCTGCAGATTACCGCCCCCCAGATCGACCGTTTCAGAATAGGTAATGGATGGCCGGACATCCTGGCTGCCGGCGATGGTCGGAGCAATGGTGGACTGGCCCCCGTCCACCGTTCCATTCAGGTTCAGTGCGCCCAGCTCGTAAGTCAGGGCAGAAACGGGCGATTTGGCCCAGCTTACCGTAGCCGTTACATCGAGTCCGCCCAGCTCATGCGGCCTGGCCGTATTGTACCACCCGGCGTTCAGGTCCGATCCAAGGATATTGGCAAATGGCTTAAGGTACTCCTGGAGGATCAACTCAGCATCATCAACTCCCCCGTTAATAATCTCCATGGTAAATTGCTGGGATAAGACAGGGATAAATAATCCCCCCAGCGTTAAGGTCAGCATGACCCTGATACCCTTAGCGAATCGTTTCATCATATTATAGTTTACTTTCCGTTTCAATATTAAAAAAAACCTAAATTTGCTACCATGTCTCCCGCATTTGTCTTTCCCAACCAACCCCTTGCCGACAGGATGCGTCCAAACAGTCTGGATGATTTTATCGGACAGGGGCACCTGGTAGGGCCCAATGCGGTTATACGTAAAATGGTGCTTTCGGGTTCCCTGAGTTCATTTATTTTATGGGGCCCCCCCGGTGTGGGTAAAACCACTCTTGCGAGTATCATCTCCAAACAGCTAGATCGCCCGTTTTACAGTCTTAGTGCAGTGCAGTCTGGTGTGAAGGATGTGAGGGAGACCATTGAGAAGGCAAGGAAGAACCAGTTTTTTAACCAGCCCAATCCAATCCTTTTCATTGACGAAATCCACCGTTTTTCAAAATCACAGCAGGATTCGCTCCTGGGAGCAGTTGAGAAGGGCATTGTTACCCTGATCGGCGCCACCACCGAGAACCCCTCTTTTGAGGTGATCTCCCCCCTGCTCTCCCGCTGTCAGGTCTATATCCTGAATTCTCTTTCGAAGGAGAACCTTGAGGCTTTGCTTAAACGTGCCTTGGAGAAGGATCCCTACCTGAAAAAACTGAACATCAAGATCCTGGAAAACACGGCCATGTTCCAGTACTCCGGCGGAGATGCGCGTAAACTGCTGAATACACTTGAGGTGGTGGCCAAATCCGAGTCATCCGGCGAGGATTTCAAAGCCGACCAGGTGATAGAGGTCACCGATGAGATGGTGACCGAACGCCTGCAGGAGAACCTGGCCATCTATGATAAGAACGGCGAGATGCATTATGACATCATCTCTGCCTTTATCAAATCCGTCAGGGGAAGCGATCCTGATGCTGCTGTTTACTGGCTGGCCAGGATGCTCGCCGGAGGTGAGGACATTAAATTTATAGCACGCAGGCTCGTGATCCTGGCCTCTGAAGATATTGGCCTGGCCAATCCCAACGCCCTGCTGATGGCGACAAACTGTTTCCAGGCGGTACACATGATCGGTATGCCGGAGGCCCGTATCATTCTCTCGGAAACAACCATCTACCTGTCCGCGTCGCCTAAAAGCAACTCGGCCTATGTCGCCATCAACCAGGCACTTGAAACGGTTCAGCAAACCGGGAACCTCTCTGTGCCCCTTCATTTGAGAAATGCACCAACATCGTTGATGAAGGAGATAGGTTACGGTGAAAATTACCAGTACGCACACAATTATCAGGACCACTTTGTTAAAGAAAATTATCTTCCGGAGGATCTGCAAACGCCACTGTTCTATCAGCCCGGTGAGAACCACCGCGAAGAGGAGATGCGCAGGTGGCTTGAGAACCTGTGGAAAGAGATGAAGAACTATGATAAAAAATAAATCAATTAATCATGTGATCCCCTCTGTCCGTTTTGGAGAGGGAGATGCTTTCCTGCTTATTGCAGGGCCCTGTGTGATTGAAGACAGGGAGATGGTGCTGCATATTGCCGAACATATAGGCGGGCTCAGCGAAAAATACAAGCTCCCCTTTGTATTTAAAGCTTCTTACAGGAAGGCCAACCGTTCCCGCACGGACTCTTTTACCGGGATCGGCGATGAGAAAGCCCTGCAAATCCTGAAGGAGGCAGGAGATAAGTTCCATATACCGGTGATCACAGATGTCCACTCTCCCGAAGAGGCAGAGATGGCATCGCATTTTGTAGATGTGCTGCAGGTACCTGCCTTCCTCTGCCGGCAAACCGACCTGCTGGTGGCATGTGCAAAGACCGGTTGTGCCGTCTCCATTAAAAAGGGACAGTTCCTTTCACCGGCTTCAATGCAATTTGCTGTGGAAAAGGTGGTTGAAGCGGGTAATCCTAAAGTATTGATCACCGAACGGGGTACCACCTTCGGGTACCAGGACCTGGTTGTGGATTTCAGGGGGATACCGGAGATGCAGCAATTTGGTTACCCGGTGATCCTGGATGTTACCCATTCACTGCAACAGCCCAACCAGTCGGGCGGGGTGACCGGGGGCAGGCCCGGTCTTATCGAACATATGGCCAGGGCCGGAATAGCTGTAGGTGTGGATGGTATCTTCCTTGAGACACACCCCGATCCTTCGAAGGCAAAATCAGATGGGGCCAATATGCTTCCGCTGGAGCTGCTGGATGAACTTTTAAGAAAACTGACACTCCTTAGAGATGTCGTAATAAATATGTAATTTTGATAATCACTAAAAAATTTATACCAATGCGCAGAATAACTGTTTTTTTAGCAATTGCAGCATTTGCAATATCCTCAGTGTCCGCACAGGACCTGGACAAGATACTGAATGACCATTACAAGGCCTCGGGACAGGATAAGATGTCGAAGGTCACTTCCGTCACCATCAAGGGCAATATTAGTGCTATGGGAATGCAGATGGGATTAACCCTTTACCAGTCAAGACCCGGTAAGTTAAGGGTTGAAGCAGATTTTGCAGGATCCAAACTGATCCAGACCTATAACGGAACCACAGGCTGGACCTATGCTCCCGCCATGGGGATCGCCCAACCCCAGCAGCTTGGGGCCGATGAGTTAAAATCCATTATGAAACAGGCCGAAATGGATAGCCCGCTCTGGAACTATAAAGCCAAGGGAGATAAGGTTGAACTGCTTGGAACCAGTGACGACGGTTCGGCTTACAAGATAAAAGTAACTGCCCCTGAGGGTGATCAGATGACCATCTTCATCAATAAGGAGACCTCCCTGATCTCCAAGATGGTCTCAACCCAGAATGCAAACGGGATGGATATGGAGATTGAGACCGAGGTGAAGGATTATAAGGATGTAAAGGGGATACCGGTGGCCCACTACATGTCATCAAAAATGGGCGGACAGGTTGTAAGTACCATCACCTTTGAAAGCGTTGAATACGATCAGAAACTGGATGCTTCTCTGTTTGAAAAACCGGTTGTAGAGTAAAAATTGCAGTAGTTGTTAAGCCAGGTTCTGTTTCCTGCGCAGGCAGGATCCCTGTCATTTTTCTGAGCGGCCTACCCCCCGGCAGAAGCGGGTAGCTTTTATAATGCCGGTATACATGGCCTTTCAGCCCGCAGGACAAACAGCTGCAACGGTCACCCGCCGCACCGGTGGGCTCTTACCCCACCTTCTCACCCTTACCCCCGTGAGGAGGCGGTTATTTTCTTCTTTGCACCCATGCCTTCGCAGACATCTGTTTTTCAACAGTGCGGTACCCTTAGCTGCCCGGACTTTCCTCTACAGGCCGAAGCCTGCAGCGACAGGATCAACTACTGCAATATGTAAAAGTACTGTGCAAAAATAGTTAATTTTGCTGACACTATTCAGAAACCATGGCTGAGCCATCCCTTATCCGTGTTGAAGATTTCAGGTATGACCTTCCCGATACCGCCATTGCCAGGTATCCCCTGGAAGACAGGTCAGCTTCCAAACTGTTGCTCTACAGGGGGGGGAGCATCACCCGGGACCGTTTCAGCAACCTTCCCGGCCACCTGCCCCCGGGTTCATGGCTGGTGTTCAACAATACCAGGGTGATCCAGGCCCGGCTGATCTTCAAAAAGGAGAGTGGCGCCCGTATCGAGATCTTCTGCCTGGAACCGGTCCACCCGGCCGCTTATGAACAGGCTTTCCGGGCTGAAGGCGCATGCATATGGCTCTGTCTCGTGGGAAATGTGAAGAAATGGAAGAAAGGGCCCATCTTCCTTTCGGCCAGGGTCAATGAAAGAGAGATCAGGATGGAAGCGCAGTTGCTTAAGAGAAGCGGTGAGGGCTTTCATGTGTTGTTCCGTTGGGACCATCCCGGGTTGAATTTCGGTGAGGTGATTGAACAGGCCGGAAGCACCCCGATCCCCCCCTACCTGAAGAGGGACGCAGAGGAGAGCGACAGGGAGCGTTACCAGACCATTTACAGTATGAAAAATGGTTCGGTGGCGGCGCCAACTGCAGGATTGCACTTTACCGAAGAGATGCTAAAACAGCTGGAACAAAACAAGATTCCCATGGCTCATATCACCCTCCATGTGGGCGCCGGTACATTTGTACCGGTGAAGGAGCAGAATGCCAGGAACCACTCCATGCATTCGGAGCAGGTCGCTGTAAGCAGGAGCTTCCTTGAACAATGGCTTCAAAGGAGCGACGGTGCTGTTGCAGTGGGGACCACCACCACACGCAGCCTGGAGTCGCTCTACTGGCTGGGTATCAAGATCAGGGAACAGGATCTGACCGATCCGTCAGCGCTGGCAGTTGTGCAGTGGGATAATGAGCAACTTCCCCAGGATATCCCCCTTTCAGAGAGTATTGAATCGCTGATCGGGTTTTGCAGTCACCACGATCTGGAGCACCTCCACTTCTCCACCAGGCTGATGATTGTTCCGGGTTACAGGTTCAGGACCATCAGCGGACTGGTAACCAATTTCCATATGCCGGGAAGCACATTGCTGCTTCTGATCGCCGCCTGGATCGGCGAGGATTGGAAGAGGGTATATTCCTATGCACTGAAGGAGAGGTTCAGGTTCCTGAGTTACGGGGACAGCTCGCTTCTGATCCCCTCACTGAAGCAGTGATCTGAGCAGGGTGGCAAAGGATGTAATATCCTCCTCAGTTGTATCGAAGGAACACATCCATCGCACCTCCGACACCTCTTCATCCCATATATAGAAGAAAAACTCCTGCTGCAATACCGGGATGATCTCCGGGGGTAGTTTTACAAACACCGCGTTGGATTCCACCTTCTGTGTTACAGTAACACCGGGGATATCTTTTACGGCTGTGTATAGTTTCTGCGCCATCTGGTTGGCATGCCTGGCATTTTCGATCCACAGGCCGTCTTTCAGGTAGGCACTGAACTGGGCGGCAATGTACCTCATTTTTGAGGCCAGCTGCATCCCCTGTTTTCGCCGGTATTTGAAATCTTCACAAAGCGTTTTGTTAAAAAAGATGATGGCCTCCCCGTACATTATCCCGTTCTTAGTCCCCCCGAACGAGAGTATGTCCACCCCTGCTCCCCCTGTCATCTCATGGAGCTTGCAATCAAGCGACAGTGCAGCATTGCTGATCCGTGCCCCGTCCATATGAAGAAGCATGCCGTGGTTATGGGCGTAACTGGCTATCTCCGTGATCTCATCGATGGTGTAAACCGTACCCAGTTCAGTAGCCTGGGTGACGGAAACAACCCTGGGCTGTACATGATGCTCAAACCCGATCCCATGCATATGGGAGGCGATCATATCAACGGTCAGCTTGCCATCAGGTGTTTCGCAGGTCAGCAGCTTACACCCCGAGAACTTTTCCGGGGCACCGCATTCATCCACGTGAATATGTGCCGACTCCGGACAGATAATGGCCTGATAGGGCTGTGTTACCGTGGAGAGGCCCAGCACATTGGCAGCCGTGCCGATAAATACAAAGAAGACATCCGCCCCTTCACCAAAGATCTCCCGGATCCCGGCAACCGCTTTTTCGGTATAGGGATCATCCCCGTAAGCGATCACATGGCCCTGGTTCACCTCCTTCAGTGCCTCCAGTATCACAGGGTGCACACCTGCGTTGTTGTCGCTTGCAAATCCCCTGGGATTTAAAACAGTGTTCATTTCTCAGAATTTTTCATCATAACGGGTCCACAACATATCCCCCAGTTCCCATGCTTTGTCCACAACCCTCTCCCCCCACGACAGGGTATGGTCTGTCAGGAAGTTCACAACCTCTTCCTTTTCACCTTTTTTATAAAGATCAAGGGCCTGATTATCGAAGGCCTGCTGACCGTCAAACAATTCCTGCTGCCAGCTGTCCCACACCGCATTCACATCATACCGCATCTCTCCCCATCGCTGGGCTGTGAGGGTTCCCAGGCGGTTAAAGGCCCACCAGGCCGATTCCCGGTTAAACCCGTCCGTACGCCCCGGTGTTTTATAGGGTTTGGGCAGATCGGTGCCGGAGCAGTAAACAGGCACATAGATCGATGTGGAAACATTATCCAGTGCAAGCCACACCACGCCACCTATCTCATCCGGCAACCAGTCGCGGCACTGGATGATGGTCGCATACATGGTGTACCAGCGTGCAATGGTCCTTTCACCAAGCTCTCCCCACCCTCCGTTAATATGAAAGAGTTTATTCATATCGTAAGGCATATGGGGGTTGGCCAGTGGTGAGATCACGCTCATCCCCTGCTCATCGGTTACCACCATCTCTTTTGTCATATCAAAGGGTGTTCCCTCATAATAGTCAGAGAAAACCTTTCGCAGGTCCGCCAGCGACACCTTTTTGTCGGGTTTCACGGAAAATGGGTAGTTCTCTGCATTAGGATCCAGTTTCAGGGAGGGGGCCAGCAGATTAAAAACCCTCCATTCTCTTCTCCTGGCCGCCAGTGATGTCCTGCTATGCGGAGCGTAGACATAACAGAACTCGAAAGGTTTTCCCTCGGTCCACCACCCCTCTTCCACGGCCACGCTGTAAATGTTCTCACTGGCCATAAAGTAATCAGGGTCATCCAGATCTATCTCCCTGATGGTGCTGGCATTGGCGTTGACGCCCACCTGGTCATCCGGTACCCTCTGTGCCACCCACACGGACCCTACCTTCCCCTTTCCCGGACCCACGATCTCAAAGTGCCATACCTCCTGCCTGTCAGCAATGGTAAGACACTCGCCGGAATCGTTCCAGCCATACTTTGCCGTAAGCTCCCCGGCAAGACGGATCGCCTCCCTTGCTGTTTTACAGCGCTCCAGCATCAGGCGGCACAACCTCTGACAGTCGATCAGTCCGGCGTCGGACTTCAGCTCCTCCCTGCCCCCGAATGTGGATTCTCCGATACCCAGCTGGTGTTCATTCATGCAGGGGTAAGCCGTATTGAGGAACTGGTAGGTCTCTTTGACCTGGGGGATCTCTCCGATGGGTATATGACAATATGAAGGCATGGCAAATGAGTCGCAGGCCACACGCCTGTACATGGTGGCAGTGGCACCGGAAGCGTATTGACGGGCAGGAACAACATCCATCCAGGAGCGGGTGCGGTGACTGTCGTCTGTATGGGAGGTGATCACCGAACCATCGACTGTTGCTCCATTTCCCAGGGTGACGGTGGTACAGCCATCAGCATAACCTCCTGTCCAATCCGGTTTCTGGGCCGTAACAAATTCGGAAAAAAGAAGCAGGGAAGCGAAGAGAATCGTATAAAATTTCATGCAATATTAATTTGGATTGAGAGTTACGAATATAGTCATATCCTCAAACAGAACCGCTCCATATGCACCATTTTTGCTTTCTTTACAGTTACTAAAACAAAGGTCGAAAGTGAACCGTTTCAGGAACATCATACTGCTCATCTTACTGACTGCTGCTTCCTCCTGCTATAAGGAGGTTGAGCTCCAGCTTGATTCGGGTGCCGTTTTTGATCTTTCGGTCTCACCGTCTATGCAGGATCTGATCTACGACAGCAGGGATACGGGATACATCATCGATAAGCCGGGTACGTTACTTCTCCTGGATGATCAGCCACTGGACCTTGATGAGATCAGGGTCCGCGGAAAATCCGCCCTGGATTACAGGCGAAAGAGTTATGGCATCAAGTTAAACACGCCCATTTTGATAGAGAGACGGGACGGTTCCGGTATGAAGGAACTCACAAGGTTCAAACTGATCGCCATGGCCATGGATTACACCTACATTGAAGAGCGGACCGGATTTGGACTCCTGGAGCAACAGGATCTTATGCCGCTGTTTTACAGGTTCGTGGAACTCAGGCTCAATGGCAGCACCCAGGGTGTCTACCTGCTTGTGGAAGATCCGGAACAATATTACCTGGAACATGGATCAGAATATATTCTTCGAAGAGGTTATTACCACAGCATTGAAGATTCCGACTACGCTCCATCCTTTCACTACATCCCAAGGGCAACCTATGAATCGGCCTTTCAGGAGATCTATCTCGATCTGACCCATCTACATGGAGAGGAGCTCTACAATGCGCTGGATCAAAGATTGAACATGGAACAGTATTTCAGGAAAATAGGAATGGATTACCTGCTTCAAAACGGGGATTATTCGGACGAGATCTACCTCTATTCAATGATCAGCCAGGATGAGATCAGGTTCAATGTCATCCCATGGGATTACGATGACCTCTTCAGGAACAATCCCCACGAGGTGGGCATTACCTGGGGTACCGGCACATTGTTTGGTGACCGTCACTACCCGACGCATCAGGATGTTTTGGATGAGATCGGGCAGAAAATGATCTTTTCCATTGAAGATGACCTGGACTATATCATTGCCATGGACACTATCCTCTATGCCCGGTATGAAAGCACAATGGCAGAAATGATCAGGGGGATTGCCCCGGAGGATATTGACGAGGTGTTTAACCAGGTGAAAAATGAACTCACACCTTTCTACAATAACACGGAGGTGATCAGGCAGTCCATATATGACCAGGATGAAACAACCTTAAGGCTGTGGGAGGAAAACATGGCTGATAAGAGGTCGTTTCTGAAAAGACGTCTGGAAGAGATGAAGCAACAATTGAATCAGAACCAGCCATGAAATGTATTCCAGTAATAATCATGTCCCTGCTGCTTGGTCTATGCGCCTGCAGAACCATGCCGGCGGACCTGGACCTGAATGATCTTACGGATATGAAAGAGTATACCGGGGGCATGCTCGTAAACTGTGAAACTTATATGGGCCACCAGGTCACAAAGATCATTTTGAACGGGTCTGAAATGGATAATCCGGATGTTATGGATCTGACCGGTGCCGGATATTACAGGATTGAGATCTACCTGAACAGAACGGACCAGGCAACACCCGAGGTGATCCGCATTGTGATCCTCGATCCTGAACGGGGAAATGCTGACTGGGGCTTGCCGCCATGGACACCGTCAGTAGCGGAGACTGGAGAGATAGGAGTTGAAAGCGTCAGGCTGGTATACCCACCTGCGGCTCCTTCCGGCAGTTCTGTGCCGCTGATCGTTCTGATAGGTGATGAATTGCTCGGTTCGGACCAGAATCTGGATGCCGAGGCAGGGTCCGTACGGTTCAGGATCAAGCGGGGCGTGGGTTCTGTGCAGGTGCCTGCAGCGAGCGCCGGATCGGCCATAAAGGTTGATCACCAGAATTTCCCGATGGATATCAACACCATGGATTCTCCTCCCCTGTTGCTTAGCGGAGTGCTGCCTGATGACCTGGATATCCCTGCCGGCAGCTACATCAGAATAAAGGATGATCTTACCATTCCTGAAGGTATGTCGGTGACCATCGGAAGCGGCACATTTATGATCATTGATCCGGGAGTCAATATATATAATCATGGTTCCATTTCGATCGGAGGAACGGCCGATGCCCCTGTTTCCGTCACCTGCAGTAACGATGGATCCTGGTGGGGAGGTTTTATAAGCACTGCGGCAGGGAATGAGATAGAGGCCCATTTTACCATCTTTTGCAGGAGTGGCTATCATAACGGGGGAAGCTATGACTGGGGACATGCGCACAGGCAGGCACTGTTCTATATGGAGGATGGTGCACTGTTGCTGGATCATTGTTATATGACCGATCATGCGGGACAGGTCTTCTACCCTGTTTCATCAGATCTCTCGCTTACGGATTGCCTGATTCAGAGAGCCAAGACCGGGGGCCAGATAAACCAGTCGGAACTTGTGATGGAGCGTTGTGTTTTTACAGATTTTCCAGATGACAGTTACATCTACAGGGATGAGGATAATGATGCACTCTACCTGAATGAGACCAATGCCGTTATCAATCATTCCATCTTTATGTATGCAAAAGATGACGGTCTCGACAGCGGTGCCAGCGGAGGAGGTGAGGTGACCATCACAAACAGCAGGTTCGAATCCAACTTTCACGAAGGAGCCGCTCTTTCCAGCGGGAATAATGTGACCAAACTGCACACAATCTCCAACTGTATATTTACTAACTGCGGACAGGGGCTCGAACTTGGCTACAGCAGTCCCTACCACCTGGTCCAGGTGGATTCGTGCAGCTTTATCGCCAACGGAATAGGGATCAGGTATGGCGATTGCTATGATTTTCCCCACCATGGATATATTCATGTGGCCAATTCGGAAAGCCTGGAGAACAGCTGGTATGATGTATGGAATATGAACAGGGAGCACTGGGCCGCCGACACCTCTCATATGTCATTTGATCATGTGACAGTAACGAAATCCTATTCCCTGTACCCTGAACTGATAATCTATGAAAACTAAGCTTTATCTGTTACTGATCGTGGTGCTCTGCCTGATATCCTTCAGGCAGGCAGCAGCACAGGAGACAAAGGTGGTCCGCGACCTCCAGCTCTGGACAGGTGCCGCCGTTGAAAAGACTTTCGGGAAGGACTGGACCCTCCTGCTTGGGGAGGAGATCAGGTTCAAACAAAATATCAGTGAAATCAATAATTATTTTACCGAAACCGGACTGCGGTACCGGATCAGCAAGAACTTTGCATTGGAGGGCGGATACAGGTATACCAGGGACAGGAAATCAGATAACAGTTATAAAAGCCTTACACGCTACAACCTGGACCTGAGATACAAGGGGAGCCTGGACTTTATTACCGTCTATTACCGGTTAAGGTACCAGAAAGAGGTGGAAGGATTCAACCTGTTCGGGCAGGAGACTGGTTACGAAAAATATATAAGGAACCGTGTCAGGATCATGTACAACGATTTTCACAGGATCGAACCCTATGTTTCGGCAGAAGTTTTCCAGTTGTTCAATTTTGGCAGGATGGCCGAATTTCAGTATATCCGCTTACTGGCAGGTATCAAATGGGAACCTGGAAAGATGGGGACTTTTGGATTTGCATATGGATTCAACCGGGAGTTCACCCAGGTCGAACCGGCCATGATCTACCAGTTTAAAATAGACTACACTTACGAGTTTTGAACCTTCCGGAGTTCCATAGATGGATCGTGATCTTGCTCCTTGTGGTCAGTTCCATATTGAGGAGCTGCTACCTGGAACATGTGCTGGAAGATCCTGGTGAATATGAAAAAGGCCAGGTGGTTGAGTTCGATCATATATTTGCGTTTGCCGACCTGACAGAGAATATATTGCTCTATACACTGCCCTCCGACACCATCACCTCATTCCGTCCTTTTGTTCAGTTTAGTAATTATCAGTCTGTTGCCATAAATGGCAGGGAGCTATCCCCTGACGAAATCAATGACCTTGGAGAGGTGGTGGTCAACCACCCGTACACTGTTACAGCCCGGAACAACTCCGGGAACCATACGTTTCAGCTCTACTTCACCTCGCTTCCGATCATACAGATCAATACAGAGAGCGGGATCGTGGATGAACCAAAGGTGGTTTCGCGGGCGGATATCCAGTATACCATCGATGATGCAGATAATCCAGGAACAATGCTGTTTACAACATACGCCGGAATCGAGATCCGGGGCAGGACCTCCGCACAGCTCGACAAAAAATCCTACGGAGTTGAACTGTGGAAGGATACCCACGGGAACGACAGGTCCGCTCCCCTTCTGGGAATGCGAAATGGCGAGGACTGGATCCTGGATGCCATGTATATTGATCCTTTGCGAATGAGAAACAGACTCTCATTCGAGGTGTGGGAGAAGATGTGGTCCAGCAGAGACAGGTCCCCCTGGAAAACTTCCCATCCTGGTATCCAGTCTGAATATGTAGAACTCTTTATCAATCATCGGTATATGGGCCTTTACAGCCTCTCGGAAAGGCTGGATGAGATCCTGATCAACCTGGACGAGGGTGAACCCGGGTCCGATGGTGTCATGTATAAGGCCATTGACTGGAACGGGGGAGCAACTGCGTTTAAGACTTATAACAGTGAACCGGCAGCTTCCATGCGATGGGAAGGCTGGGAACAGATCTGCCCGGATGAACGTTTTTGCTGGGATCCCCTGGCCGGGCTGAGAAAAGCGGTGGTCCTGGATGAAGATGAGGTCTTCAGGGCAAAGATCGATACACTGATCGACCTGGATTGCCTGGCGGAATATTACCTCTTTATCAACCTGGTCCTTGCCTGGGACAATATCATTAAGAACTACTTCCTGGCCAGGTATCCCGACGGGTCCCCTTTCCTGATACTGCCATGGGACCTGGAGGGCTCCTGGGGAATTATGTGGGATGGCGATCCGAACTCCACCAACGGTCTGATTGACAATAACCTTTACAAACGTCTCCTGGAGCTGGATGTGGCTGACTTCGACGACATGCTTGAATCAAAATGGGAAACCTACAGGAGATCTATTTTTCGGTTGGATTCACTGGTAGCGCCTGCCATTCGATACGTTGACCAGCTTAAGAGAAGCGGTGCCATTGAACGTGAAAACAGGAGGTGGAAGGATGCAGGGATAGATATGGATCTTGAACTCCGGTACTTGTCCGACTGGACCGCACTGCGCCTTGATTACCTGGACAGGGTTTTTGACGAAGATGCCCGGTCTGCAGTGGATCAGAATTCCGAGCTGAGGTGAAACATGATCTCGGGAAAATTTTCCTGTGCCATCTGAAGGGCATAGGGCGATTCGGCCATATAGACCTCCCTTCCCTCCTTATCGGTGGCCAGCTGCTGGTACTTCCTGAGCCGGAAATCCTTCAACTTTGAATGGTTGGATGTCTCGATCCAGCAAGCCTTATGCATGTGGAGTTGTTCATACCTGCATTTCGCCCCGTATTCATGCTCCAGCCTGTACTGGATCACATCGAACTGAAGCGCACCCACCGTACCAATGATTTTCCTGCCATTGGCCACACTTACAAAAAGTTGAGCAACTCCCTCATCCATTAGTTGTTCAAGCCCTTTGGAGAGCTGTTTGAACTTCATGGGATCGTCGTTTTCCACATACCGGAACATCTCTGGCGAAAAACTGGGCATTCCCTGGAATTTCAACTTCTCCCCTTCTGTTACGGCATCGCCGATCTTGAAATTACCGGTATCGTGCACACCCACAATATCCCCGGGGAAAGCTTCATCGATCACCGACTTTTTCTCTGCCATAAAGGATGTGGGACTGGAAAATTTCAACTTCCTTCCTGTTCTGACCTGAATATAGCTCTGGTTCCGTTCAAATCTGCCTGAAACAACTTTAATGAAAGCCAGGCGATCACGGTGATTGGGATCCATATTGGCATGGATCTTAAAGACAAAACCGGAAAATTTATCTTCAACCGGCTCAACTGCACGCTGTTCTGTAACGATGGTTCCCGGCGAGGGTGCTATCTGGATAAAGCAGTCCAGTATATCCTGCACACCAAAATTATTCAGTGCACTTCCAAAGAAGAGCGGAGCTGTATTGCCGGCCAGGTACTCTTCCCTGTCAAACACGGGATAGACCCCGTCGATCAGTTCCAGGTCCTCCTTCAGGCGGCTGTGATGCGGGGAAATATGATTTTGAAATGCAGGATCCGAGAGATCCAGATACTCTACCCGGGTGCCAATGGTCTGCTTGCTGCTGTTGCTGGAGGAGCGGAACTTCTTTTCGTACCTGTTGTACACCCCTCTGAAATCGGCACCCTTGCTGACGGGCCAGCTCAGGGGATGGACATGGATCTCCAGCTCCTGCTCCACCTCATCAAGCAATTCAAATGGGTCTATGGCCGGGCGGTCCAGTTTGTTGATAAATACCATGACCGGGGTCCTGCGCATCCGGCAGACATTCATTAGTTTCCTGGTCTGGGCTTCCACTCCCTTGGCGGCATCGATCACGATGATGACACTATCAGCGGCAGTAAGTGTCCTGAAGGTATCTTCAGCAAAGTCCTCATGTCCGGGAGTGTCCAGGATGTTGATCTTTTTGCCGCCATAATCAAATCCCATCACGGAGGTGGCCACCGAGATCCCCCTCTGCTTTTCGATCTCCATGAAATCGGAGGTGGCGGTCTTCCGGATCTTATTGGATTTCACAGCCCCGGCTACATTGATGGCTCCCCCGAACAGCAGGAACTTCTCCGTAAGGGTTGTCTTGCCCGCATCGGGATGACTCACAATGGCGAATGTCCTTCGCCGTTCTATCTCATCTTTTAACTTCATCCTGGGAAATGAGCGGCAAAGATAATAATTCCTATTTTTGGGAACCTATAAACTATTATTTAAATGGAGGAGAGGAAGAAAGAGGGGCGGTTTAAGCGTATCCAGGCACAGCTGGAAGCACTGCTGCCAAAAACAGAGGATCCGATGGCAAGAATGGCCACCATCTGTGCAGTGCTCCATCACAAAATGGATTACTTCTTCTGGACGGGATTTTACCTCTATAAGCAGGACAAACTGGTTGTCGGGCCCTACCAAGGTCCGGTTGCCTGCCAGGAACTGGAGAAGGATAAAGGTGTATGCTGGGCTGCATATCATGAGGCGGCGCCGGTTGTTGTGCCCGATGTACATGCGTTCCCGGGGCATATTGCATGCGACTCACGTTCCCGGTCCGAGATCACATTACCGGTCTTTGATCAAAATGGTGAGATCGTGGCCATTTTTGATGTGGATTCGGACCGCATGGATTCATTCAGCGAAGTGGATGAGCGGGCACTGGTTTCCATCGCTGAATTGATCCATAGGACCTTTTAAGTGGGAGCTATAACGATTATTCCGCAGAGATCCATGACAGGATCTCCTTACAATCAGGTTTTTTGATTGGAGAAACATGCCCTACCAGCGTTCCCCCTTCATCAACCATATATTTCTGGAAATTCCACACTACCCTGCTCTCCTCGATACCATTTTCCGAAGCCTGTGTCAACCATCTGTAAAGGGGATGCATATCGTCCCCCTTCACAGTGATCTTTGCCATTACAGGAAAAGTAATCTGGTATTTCGATGAACAGAATTCGGCGATCTCCTCATTGGTGCCCGGTTCCCGGTTCCCAAAGTCATTCGTAGGGAAAGCCAGTATGATGAAATCCTCTCCCCCGTACGTTTTGTAGAGGTTCTCCAGCTCTTCGTACTGGGGTGTGAATCCACATGTGGAAGCGGTATTGACCACCAGTACTTTTTTACCCTGAAGCTGGGCCAGATCATACTCGTCCCCATGAACATCCATCACTGTAAAATCGTAGAAACTGTGCTGTGCGCTGACATCCTGCCAGCCAGGCAAAGCGCAGAAACCGATTTCCAGGGAGATCATAAAAGTGAAAGAGAGCTGCTTCATCATTGAAAAGAAGATTTACAATTGGAACTACAAATTTAATCGCTTGTTCATACTTTTCAATTAATTTTAACGCTCAGGCATGAAAATGGAAACACAATACCAGGTCATCGTTTTTGGAAGGGTCCAGGGGGTAGGGTTCAGGGCTACCGCCAGGAGAATGGCCCGTTCGCTTCGCCTGAAGGGCTGGGTAGAGAACCTGCCCGACGGATCGGTCAAATTAGTTTTCAAAGGCGATCCCGGGAAGTGTAACCGTTTTATCAAATGGTGCCGCGAGGGATCGGGCTACAGCTGGGTGGAAGGGATCAATATCCAGGATATGAAACCAGAACCACTGGATCATTTTGAGATCAGGTATTAGGAGCATATGAGGGCCTTCAGGTGCGGGCCACCTTACGGATGTTCCGCCTTATCAGCGCCATCATGCTGCTGGTGGTCAGCCAGGCAGTAAGTCCCAGGATAAGCGCAGAAAGGATCACCAGCAGCCACTCCCCCTCCCTTACAAATCCGGCCAGGTTCTCAACCATGGCCCACAGTGTCAGGAACAGGATCACCAGCATGGGGATCAGGGTATACCAGATGCGGTAATTCCTGGACGCCATGTAGACAGTAACCACACCAAGGGCGAGTGCGGCCATCAGCTGATTCAATGAACCGAAGAGCGGCCACAGGATCATCGCTCCCTGTCCCCCCGGTTTGAAGAAGGCCATGCCAGCCGCTGCAGCCACGATCAGGAAGGTGGCCAGGTAACGGTTGTTCAGGGGCCTGCGGATCTGACCCTGACTTGTTGTGAAGATCTCCTGGAGGGAGATCCGCTGGATACGTGCAGCCGAATCGAGTGTTGTATTGGCAAATGATACGATAAATACGACCACGAATGCGGCACCATATTTCACCGGCACTCCAATGGCGGAGAAGAGATTGGCCGAGCCAATAATAAATGCATCCAGTTTGGCAGAAAGGCCGTTGGCCGAGCTCCACGAGGCGTAGTGGTCCCAGTAGGCGTCAGCTCCCTTCAGGATATGTCCATTGGCTTCAAGTCCCATTCCCAGTCCGGCCCCCACAGCAATAATGACCAGCACCGCAAGGAAGCTCTCTGTAAGCATAGCCCCAAACCCAATGGGCAAAGTATCCTTCTCATTGTTAACCTGCTTGACGGTGGTCCCCGAACTGGCCAGTGAGTGGAAACCGGAAATGGCTCCGCATGCGATCACGATGAAGAGCAGCGGCGCCAGGTCGGGAACATCAGATCCCGGGGCAAAGGCTGATTGATTGATGACAGGAGCCGAAACAGGGGGATGGGCCACGATAATTCCGATCAACAGGAATCCCATGGCAACCAGCAGCTGGTGAGAATTGATGTAATCACGCGGTTGCAGCAGCTTCTGTACCGGGATGGTAGAGGCAAAAAAAACATAGATGAACAGTATGATGCACCATGCCACAACGGACACCTCCCTGTTGAATGGGAGTGAAACCGGGAATCGCACCCCTATCAATACAAATCCATACAGCAACAGGAGTGCCACGGCAGACCAGAAAAGGTCATTTTTTCCCTGCCTGATCTTCCACCCAAGCCAGACCGCTACCGGTATCTGGGCCCATATTGGGATCACTGCTTCAGGATAGGAGACAAAAAGGGATCCTACGATCATTGCAAATACCGCCAGTACGATAAAAAGCAGGATCTGCATGATAAATTGAAAGGCATAACGGGTGGAGGGGCTGATCACATCCCCGGTAAGTTCTCCGATGGACCGGCCACGGCTGCGCGCGGAAACAACCAGAGTTGAAAAATCGTGAACCGCACCCATGAATATGCTTCCGAAGAAGACCCATAAAAATGCCGGCAGCCAGCCCCAGATAATGCCGATGGCCGGTCCCACAATAGGCCCCAGTCCAGCGATGGTGGTGAAATGGTGACCGAAGATGATATTGGGTTTGGCCGGAACAAAATCGACGCCATCATTAAATTCATGGGCCGGCATCAGCCGTTCGGCAGAAAGCCGGAACACCTTCCGTCCAAGGTACCTGCCATAAAAGCGGTAAGCCAGCAGGTACCCGGCGATTGCAATCGTAACCAGGATCAGGCTGTTCATACCTGCGAAGATAATGGTTTTACCTCTAAATCTCCCCTGATCCCTATCCGGTTGGCTACGATCACCGCGCATCCCACTATATCGGGAATGCCTGCAACCTCTTCAAGTACCTGTTCCAGATCATTTTCACCTGATACCCTGTTGGCTATAGCCGTTGCCCAGGAATCTGCCAGTGGTGCGGAAGATGATATCACGGTAACAGCATCGGCCCTGCCCCGGCTGAATGAGTGGCCCATGGTGCCTGAGGAGGTGCATATCCCCCACTCGCCAGGCGGCATCACAAATCCCATCTGGTCGGAAAGCGCCGATCCTCCGGCATGGATCACAGAGAACAGGTCGGTGAGATTATGCAGGTAGAGGTCTCCCCCATTCTCCACCACGACCTCCATTTCTCCGTATGAGTCCAGTAGCTTCTCCCCAACACGCTGGGCAAAAAGTCCGGCTACAGCAGCCATGGGGCCGGTCCCTGTCAGGTGGCCACACGCTAACATGGTTTGAATTTCACCGGCTGCCGGCACACCAGGTGCGGAACCAGGTGAAGGTTCCAGCAGATCAATGGGATCAAGCGAAGATAAAAACCGGGGATCCCTTTCCGAGTAATCGATGAGGATCTTCCTGAGCCTGATGAGCTCGCTCATCACAACCTTTCCCATCCCGGGGTGGTAATGGTGGTGTGGCACTCCCGTAAGCAGGTCCGATTCATGATGTACCGACCGGAAGAACCTGAACCGCTCCTGGTTCATGTCTCCCCTGTATAACCTGGGCTCGTACAATCAGTTTACTCCAAAATTAAGTTCAAACAGCTGCAACGGACAGGCTTTGATGCAGAGTTCGCAAGCCACGCAGAGCTCAGGTGTGAACCGGAGCTCCCTCGATACTCCATCCATTCTTAATGCACCTGGAAAACATACAGATGTACACCCTCCGCAATGAATGCATTCCGCCTGGCTGAACAGGATGGTTTTTACAACCGGGGATATCTCCACCTGCTTACTCTCCAGGTAGGACATGGCACCGTCAACTGATTCACTTTTACCTGAGAGCTCCACCAGCAGGTTCCCCTCCCTCCCATGGGAAATATCCGCGTTCAGGATATTGATCATCACATCGTAAGTTTTGATCAGTGTATAGGTAATGGGTTCATTTACCGTCTCGGCAGGGAACCTGAGTACCAGTCTTTGTTTTCTTTTGGCCATCATTTGAGTTTTTATCTTATAACCAGGGGCTTCAGTCCCTTGTTTTTGGGAAACATCTCCACAGGCTCAGTCAGCGTGAATGAACCTTCGCTTATCTGGGTTTTTAATATACCGGCAATCCTCCTCGCCTTGAATATGCTGGAGAGCGAAGCAGTCTTTATCTTTTTCTGGTTCAACACGATCTCCCCGCTCATCAACGCCCTGTAGTTGGTCCGGCCCAGCTCCGGATGTTCAGGGACACCATAGTCGATGATCCGGGTGGTGATCTGTTCATTGCGGATCATCAGGCGGGCTGCCATCTCTTCATCAAGAACCGGGATAGGGATGCCAATGCCCACAAACATAGAAACTCCATACTTCTCAAAGTAAGCGGCCTTGATGAACTCCGGGCTCATTTTTGAAGCATCACCTATCACAGCCAGCGTAGCCGCATTGGAGACCGGCACACCATGTTCATTCAGTTCAGCATCGGTCCTGAACTGTGTTCCGTGCCAGCTGATATACCCGGTAGTGCCTCCCAGGAAAATCCTGGTACCCATGCCGATGGTCCTCATCTCCGGGTCGTTCAGCAGGGGGCTCAGCTCGCCTGAAGTGCTGTAATTGGCATTGCCCAGCCGGGGCAGTAAACTTCCCATATAGGTATACTTGATACGGTTCGTCGTATTCACTGCCACAGCATAGTTCTGGTATGCATTGCGGGGATTGAACATGATCATCTCATTAAGACCGTCCCGGTTAATGTTTGTTTTCACGTCCCTGCGCGGGTAACAATCGGTTCCTTTGGCGTGTGCTTCCAGCAGCACATCTTTTCCGGAGATCAGATCCTCTATGATATGAGCACCCCCGTAGGATGGATTCTCGGGGTGGTTCTCCGTAGCGCCTATGTAGAGGTCCACGGCAGCTATCCCGGTAAATACGGGGACCCCGTTGAGCGTCGCGCGCTCCATCCGGATAGGAGGATCGGCATGTCCTGTGTTGATAAACATTCCGGACGAGCACATGGGCCCGAATGTGGCGGTTGTAACCACATCGACTTTCGCGGCCACTTCCGCCGGGGTATGCTCCTTACCCATGGCAGCCACCTCTTCGGCGGTCAGCACAACAGCTTTGCCCTGCCTGATTTTTTCATTGATCTCCTGGTAACTTTTCTTCATATGGGCACTACTTTTCAGATTGTTGCAAAATCGTCTGTCATGATCCACCCTTCGCGCCCGTCGATCACCTTGATATTCTGCCAGCCGGAAACCTTTTCATTCACCTCAATTTTAGTTCCTTCATGCAGAACAAACAATTCCGTCCCGCTTTCACTGGGCGAACTTCTAACTGTCACGGACGGGGAGATGATGATACCGGCGTCAGGATGGATCAGCTCCCTGTACCTGGACAGAGAGGAGGTGAACACAATAATAAAAAGGAAGAGGGCGACAAGACCGGTGAGAAATCCAGTTTTCTTGACAGCCATCTGCCTGGAAAACAGGTAGACCAGGAGACCTGCAAGGATGATCACAAAAAAGAGCAGCGCCAGGAGACTCCATATTTTTTCCGGGAAAAGTTGAACGAACCCTTTGATCCATGCACTCAGGAACAGCCTGGGCACACCCTCAAATGTATCCTGCCGGTACCGTGAAACAAAATCCAGGTTGTGAAGCACATCTTCGTTGGAAGGATCAAGTTTAAGGGCCTTCTCATAATAAAGAACGGCATGTCCGATACTATTGGACCGGTAAGCTGCATTGCCCATATTGTAATAAAGTTCTGCGGATTCGAAACCGTCCAGGATAATGGCATGGTACGCCTCCAGCGCCGGTTCATAATTGCCCTTCTCGTACAGCATATTGGCTGCTGAAAAGAGTGAATCCACATTCACATCCGCCTGATCTGGACCGTTAACCAGCAACACGGGCCCGGTTGAATCATCAAATATTACTGGTACGCCAGTTCCGGGACCGGGGTCAGAACCTGCGTTCCCTGAGGCGGGAAGAGATGCCAGGGCTATGGCTGAGAAGAGAATATAGAGGGCCGGGCGCTTCATTTCAGGCTGTTTTCAAGGTTTCTGATCAGTTGTGCAGCATCATTATAAAGTTCATTCATATCACTTCTCTCGGAAGTGGGAGCAAACCTGGAAAACTCACTCCCCTCAAGGATACGGAGCAGTTCATCCCTTTGCTCACCAGGAACCGCACGCTTCTCCATCTGTTCCAGGACAAGCTCCCTTGAGAGTGCGGATGTTTCAATATTCAGTTTATGGGAGAGGTATCCCCAGACGGCTTTCCCGATCTCTTCGTAGAACCGGTCGGCGTTTCCCTCTTTTCGGAGACGGTCTGCATGTTTCAGCCTGCTGCGGGCAGCTCTTCCGGCTTTCCGGTTGCGTACCAGGGTCAGATCTGCATTCCTTCTGGCCACAACCCGCATCATAATGATCAGGAGTAATGTAAGCATTAGTGCTACCGGGTAGAACCACCTGTACCACCGGGCACCCAGCAATGAACTCTGCACTACACTGAACACGGGCGGTATCCTGGATATATCCCTGATATCAGTTCCCAGATCCTTCACACTTTCAGCCATCACGCCAGGCACGTATACACCACCCTGGCTCTCTTCACTCTCCCCTTTAAGGACGGTGAAGTTAAATTCATCGGTTACGGCTGTTTTATAGGATCCCGTTTTGGGATCGAACCATGCAAACTGGACCGGGGCGATCCTGAAATGCCCGGCGTGCCTTGCGACAATCGGATATTCAAAAGTGACGGATCCTGAAATCCTGTTTCCCGTTGTGGAGGTATGAACAGTACGTGTTACATCATAAAGATCATGATCGGGTGGCAGTTTCACCTCGGGTTCACCCAGAAGGGGAAGATTACCTGTTCCGTTGATGGTAATTTTCAGGCTGAGCGCTTCATTGACCTCTATTTCACCGGAGGAGAGCGTCGCCTTCATATCAAACTCCCCCACCCCCCCGGTAAAGCCTACCGGGGCTCCCGAAGGCAATGGTTTCACATGAATGGTCACCGGGAGGGTGGCCAGGGTGACCGGAACAGACTGTACGCTGTTGAAGAAGGGATCATCAAAAAAACTATCAAAGATACTGCTGGACTGCCTTTGAACCCTCTGGGGTATCATCCAGTCCGATTCATAGGGTGCGATGACCAGGTCACCTGATTTCTGCGGGATCAGAATATGACGCTGGATCACCTGGGTGACATAGGGTTGACCGTTGATCTCCTCCTGCTGGGCATTCGCATCGGGATCGAGGTTTTTCTTGTAGAAACCTTCATATGGAAGATCACTGGCCGATGATCCGGGCTGGGTATTCACCCTGGTGTATACTTTTAACGCGGAGACGAACTGTTCCCCGACGTAGACATCTCTCTTGGACGGGATCACCCTCAGGAACACGGGTTGTTCCTCAGATGTCCCCACACCGGTCCCCTCTTCCGAACCTGCCTGGTTACCCGAGCCCGCCCCTCCCTGGGCCGTACCCGGAGCTGCCTGTCCACCCGCACCGGAATTAACCACTATCTCCACCACATTGGTAGTGTGCACCTTTCTTCCCACCTTGACAGTAGAGGCAGGAATTTCAAAGGTACCCTCGGCCAGGGCCCTGAAAACAAAAATGTAGGAGACCTCTGTTTTCTGGGTCATCTTCCCGTTGATCCATTGAGAGTGGGAGGAGTAAGATGAGTAGGGTCCCCCCAGCAACAAGAAATTGTCGATGGCAGGAAGCTTCACATCGCCCCTTTCAGATCCCTGCACCGTATACTGGAACTGCTGGCCAGCCTGGACCACAGAAGGTGCAGTGGCTGTAAATTCCCCATCCTGGCCTGTTGCCAGGACAACGAAAATAATGAGTCCTGAAACCGATGTAAGTATCTTTTTAAACATGGGTCGAAATTACCAATCCTTTTCTGTTTTAACCTTGGCTACAGCTGCTTTTTTCTTGTCCACTTTCTCTTTCACCTCCTTCTCCTGGTGCTGGATGGCGTCCAGCATGCGCTGGGCATCCTCTTTTGAGATCTGCCTGGGGACCGGTTGTTGCTGCTGATCCTGCTGGTCCTGATCCTGCTGCTGCTGTTCCTGCTGTTCCTTGTTCTTATCCTGCTGACCCGTATTCTGGTCCTTATTGTTTTCGCCCTGATTCTTATTCTCCTGGCTCTGTTGTTGTTGCTGCTGCTGCTGTTCTTCCAGCTTTTGTTTCGCGTATGCCAGGTTATACTTGGTATCCATGTCCGATGGATTCTTCCTCAGGGCATTCTTGTATGCCTCGATGCTTGGTCCGTATTGCTGTGCTTCCAGCAGGCTGTTTCCGATATTGTGCCATATTTGGGCCGTTTTTTCACCATCATCCGCCTGGTCGAGCATGGACTGGTATTGCCTGGCTGTCTCCTCATATTTCTTCTGGCCATAAAGGGCTGCTCCAGTATTGAACTCCGCTTCATAGGAATCATGATTGAGGCTTTCCGCTTTTCGGAATTGAACTTCGGCATCATCAAAGTCCCCTTTTTCATATTCCTTTATCCCTGCCCGTATGACCTTCCGCTCATCCTGTCCATAGGAGAGTATAAACGCCATCAGCATGATCATGATCAATCCTGTTCTTTTCATCATCGCTCTATTGTTCATCTGTTTTAAAAAGATCCAGCCGTAACAAAAGCCTGTTTTTCCTTGAACGTATAAAGAACTCCAGTACCAGGAAAAGCAGGGCAAACCCGGCAAAGTACTGAAACCGTTCAGCATATTCGGCAAACACACGGGTTTTCAGTTCCGCCCGTTCCAGCTTGTCCAGTTCATCCATCAAACTGTTGATACGGTCGCCCGGGATATAGGCACCCTTTCCTTCCTGGGCTACCTCCTTCAGCAGTTTTTCATTCAGCTTGCTCACCACCACATTTCCGTCGCGATCCCTTTTTGTAGCACTGCTCCCCGGTGAAACCGGTACCGGAACCCCGTTGGGATCCCCCAGGCCAACGGTATAGACCCTGATCCCCTGTTCCGCTGCCTTTGTGGCCTCTCCGACCGCATCATCCTCAAAATTCTCTCCATCGGTGATCACCACCACTGCCTGGTTGGGAACACTCTCACCGGCTTCCCGGTTATTCTCCCGGGAAGAAAAGGAACGGACAGCCAGGTGTATAGCGGATCCAATGGCTGTACCCTGTTTTGAAACCATATCGGGGCCGGCCCCTGAAAGGAACATCTTTACACTGGAATAATCATCGGTTATGGGGATCTGTGTATAGGCGTCCCCTGCAAAAACAATCAAACCGATCTTATCATTGGTCATCCTGTCGACCATACGGCTGATCATCTGCTTCGACCGTTCCAGCCTGGAGGGTTTTATATCTTCTGCCAGCATGCTGTTGGAAACATCCAGAGCTATAATGATCTCCCTCCCCTTGTGTTCCACCTCCTGGAGCCTCGACCCGATCCTGGGTCCGGACGTGGCAATGATCAGGAGCACGGTACCAATGAACAGCAATAAGAATTTCCAGTGCATGGCCGGTCCGGATGCTTCCGGAGTCAGCTCCTTTAATAGATCACTGTCACCAAGCTTGATGATGGAACGCTTGCGGTGCCTCCAGTAGAGCAGATAACCGAGTATCATCAAACCGGAGGCCAGCAGGAACCACAATATTTCCTTATGTGCAAACTGGATCATGGTATTGTTCTGAATATGGTATATCTGAGTATGACTTCAGCAAGCAGGATGATCATGGCCGCCAGCAGGAAAGGGAAATACTCCTCCCTTTTTTTGCTGAAATGTTTCACATCCAGTCTCGTTTTTTCCATCTGGTCAATCTCCTGGTAAATTTCCCTGAGTTTGTTATTATCCGTTGCCCTGAAATAGCTGCCCCCTGTTGTTGTTGCAATTTTTTGCAACACATCTTCATCAATCTCAACCTGCATATCCCTGACAACCGTTCTACCGAACATGTCCTGTACAGGTATGGGAGCAGTCCCCATGGAACCCACGCCGATGGTATAGACCCTGATCCCGAAATCAGCTGCAATTTCAGCTGCCGTAACGGGCCCGATATCGCCCCTGTTGTTCACCCCGTCGGTCAGTAGAATGATCACCCGGCTTTTGGCCTTGCTGTCTTTGATGCGGTTAACGGCCGTGGCAAGTCCCATCCCAATGGCTGTTCCATCTTCAATCTCACCAAAATTAATATCATTCAGGAAGTTGACCACAACAGCCCTGTCGGTGGTCATGGGACACTGGGTAAAGCTCTCACCGGCAAATACCACCAGTCCAAACCGGTCGTCCTGCCTGGCATTCACAAATTCAATACCCACATTTTTTGATGCTTCCAGCCTGTTGGGTTTGAAATCCATGGCGCGCATACTGCCTGAGACATCCATGCAGAGAACGATATCTATACCTTCTGACGTAACCTGTTCCCACTGGTTGTAGGATTGCGGCCTGGCCAGCACTACGATGATCAGTGCAACCGTTGCCAGGCGAAAAAGGGCCAGCAGGTGACGCAACCAGATCCTGGAGGACCCGATGCGCTCATCCAGGTTCTCAAAACCTGACATCTTCATGGGTGCATTGCTCTTCCTGCCCTTCCAAAAATACCATGCGATCATCAGCGGAAGCAGGGCCAGGCCATAAAAGAAAGCCGGATATGCAAATTCAAAGTTACGCATCCCCCACCTCCTTTTCTTTCTCTGGTGCTACTAACACAGGCTGTTCCGGTACCTTTTGCCCGTTCTCCTCCCGGTAAAACATGGGATAGGTCTTCTGTACGAATATGTATGCATTGTTCAGGTTGGTCTGGTTATCGACCGGCAACGGGTCCTCCTTTGCAAATTTGACCAGGTCGGCAAGCTCGAGTAACTCCTTCAGGATCTCATCGAGCAGGTTATCTTCCTGGTTGACGATCCTGAACGCACCCAGGATCTCTTCCGTGGTACTCTCCATGGCAGGGATATCGAATTGCCGTTCAATATAACGTCTTGTTATCTCGGTTAGCCGTGTATAATACTCCTTCACCATTCCCTTGTTCCATATCTTCTCTTCCTTCAGCCTGTCCAGTTCCCTGAATGCAATCACATGCGCCGGTTCAAGCGGCCTGAGCGTAATGCCCTCCGGATCCTTCTTTCGTTTGAAATACTTCATCAGCAGCCACACAACCACCCCGGTGATCAATAGTCCGCCCAGTCCGGCGGCTGCCCAGGGAAGAACTTCCCTGAAGGTCAGTGGAGTATTGATGGGGGGCTTGATAGGCTTGATCTGTTCCGTGGTATCGACTACCGGTGCATACACATGAATGATCAGGGGCATGCTGCGTGCAGTATCGACCATTCCCGCGGATCTGTACAGGACGGCCTGCGATGGCACGATCTGTGATCCCGCGTCGAATCCTGTAATGGTATAGCCCCGTTCTATAACGGTCCTGCCACCGGTTGTGGTGGTATCGCTGTAGAGCTGGGAAATCACCTCCAGTGTCTTGCTGAGCGTGTCCCTGATCTCAGGCATCATAATATCCACTTCATTGTCAGCTTCCACTCGGAGTGTATACTCAATCTGATCTCCAATCATGATCGAGTCGCTGCTGACACCGGAATTCACCCGGACCAGCTGTCCCTTTACCGGCAACAGGAGCAAGCAGAGACAGACAACCAGGGCCCCTTTATTAATCAAAGCCCCTTTAATAACCATTATCCCCTCCTTCATCAAGGCACCACTATTTATTAGTGCCTCATCATATATCAGGGCACCACTATTCAATCCTATGGTGTTTTTGACACTCATCCTAACGATGCTTGAAAAGCCTGATAAGAGGTTTTACATAATCTTCGCCGGTCCGGATCGATACACTGTCCACCCCGGCCCTGGTAAAGATCTCATTCATGATCTCCAGGTGGCTCTCCCATTTCAGGGCATAATTCTCCCTGACCCTGCTCATGGATGTATCGATCCAGCGTTCCGTGCCGGTCTCAGCATCCAGCACCCTGAGCAACCCGACTGAAGGGAGGGAGGTTTCGCGCCTGTCGAATATATGAAGTGCCGCCACATCATGCTTGTTGTTGGCGATCTGCAGGGATCGCGCATACCCCTTGTCCCGGAAATCGGAGATGAGGAATGCCGTGCATCTTTTCTTGATGGCATTGGTCAGGAACCTCAGGCTCTCCGAAATATCAGTTCCGCGGCTTTCCGGATCAACCTCGAGCAATTCCCGGATGATCCTGAGAATATGTTTTCTTCCTTTCTTGGGAGGAATGAATTTCTCAATACGGTCACTGAACAGGATCACCCCGATCTTATCATTGTTCTCGATGGCGGAAAATGAGAGCACAGCAGCGATCTCGGTTATCAGGTCCTGCTTCATCTGCTCCTGCGTGCCAAATTCACCGGATCCGCTCACATCGATCAGCAACATAACGGTCAGCTCCCGCTCCTCTTCGAACACTTTCACATAGGGATGATTGAAACGTGCCGTCACATTCCAGTCGATGCTCCTGATATCATCACCGTACTGGTACTCCCTCACCTCTGAAAAGGTCATACCCCGCCCCTTAAAGGCACTATGGTACTCACCGGCAAAGATCTGCCTGGAAAGTCCCCTGGTCTTGATCTCTATCTTACGTACTTTTCGAAGGAGGTCTTTTGTTTCCACTTACTGCTGCTTTCTTGCTTCTCTGATTGTAAAATACCACTCCTGCCTGGTGAGGGTCACATGTATGGTATCGCGCTTCAAATTATATGCCCACTCCAGTTCGCCTACCTTTTCATATGCTGCATTCATCTCTCCGATCACCTCATCATATTCACCATAGTCACAGATCATCTTTGTACTCCGGCAGATGTCCTCATCTGTGAAATAAAAGATCCAGGTACGCGTTTTGAGCCCGTTTACATACTTCAGGTAGTTGAACTGCTGGTTCACCACCGAATTGTCCCGCCTGAACCCTTTATGCTTATCTTTCATTATCACCCGCACCTCCTCTTTGGTCAGATCGATCATCGACTGTCCGTTCAATGGTCCCGGTGTAAACGATAGCAGGCAAACAACCAGTAACAAAAGTGGTGCTTTAGTCCCCATACCAGGTCTGCTAAGGCACCTCCACGTGGTTGAGAATCTCAGAAATGATATTCTCCGTGGTAATATTTTCAGCTTCGGCTTCATATGTCAATCCTATCCGGTGCCTCATCACATCATGGCAGATGGCCCTTATATCCTCCGGAACCACATATCCCCTTCTCTTAATGAAGGCGTATGCTTTGGCTGCCCTGGCCAGATTGATACTGGCACGCGGAGATCCTCCATAATGGATGAGTGGCATAAATTGTGCCAGTCCTGCCTTATTTGGATCGCGGGTGGCAAATACGATATCCAGAATATAGTTCTCAATTTTCTCATCCAGGTACACCTCCTTCACTATGGCACGGGCCTTCATGATATCAGCAGGTTTCAGAATGCTGCTGGCCGATGGGAACTCACTGGCCAGATTCTCCCTCACAATGAGCCTCTCCTCCTCCCTCCCCGGGTAATCCACCAGCACTTTCATCATAAACCGGTCCACCTGTGCTTCAGGAAGCGGATAGGTGCCTTCCTGTTCCAGTGGATTCTGTGTGGCCATCACGAGGAACGGCCGCTCCAGTTTGTAGGTTGTCTCCCCGATGGTAACCTGCTTCTCCTGCATCGCCTCAAGCAATGCACTCTGCACCTTGGCGGGCGAACGGTTGATCTCGTCAGCCAGTATCAGGTTGGCAAAAATGGGTCCTTTTTTGACTATGAACTCCTCTTTCTTCTGGCTGTAGATCATGGTACCCACCAAATCGGCCGGCAACAGATCAGGTGTAAACTGGATCCTGCTGAAGGAGGCGTCGATGGTTTGTGACAGCGTGCTGATGGCCAGTGTTTTTGCCAGTCCGGGCACACCCTCAAGCAGTATATGCCCGTCCGACAACAACCCTATGAGCAGCCTGTCGACCAAACCCTTCTGTCCCACGATCACCTTATGGATCTCCAGGGTGATCAGGTCCACAAATTCACTCTCACCTTTTATCCTTTCGTTGAGCTCTTTGATGTTTACTTCCTGACTCATATGATGGATTCTTTTATGTTAATAATCATAAAGTTAAATGCACCTGTTAAACGGTGAACAAAAATACTCGTGAAAATGACCAATCAAAAATAATAAGGGGTTAAAAAATGTTAAGAAATGGGTAAATTGGCCCGATGGCCGTTTTCACATGAGCAGGTATTTTATACATATGGCATACGATGGCAGCGACTATTCCGGCTGGCAGATCCAGCCGGATAAAAAAACTGTCCAGCAGGTTCTTGAACATGCACTCTCCATGCTCCTCAAGCAGGAGATCGCTGTAACCGGAGCCGGCCGTACGGATACGGGTGTCCATGCTTCCTGTTTTGTTGCACATTTTGACGCGGATTTACCAGGCAAAGTCCAGGCAAAAAGTAACATCCCTTCTACGCATCTCTTATCCGGAAAGTTTGTTTTCAAGCTGAACCGGTTCCTCCCCCCGGATATCGTGGTACACAGGATTGAAGAGGTGCCGGCAGAGATGCATGCGCGCTATTCTGCCATCTACCGGACCTATCAGTACCGGATCTCCTCCGTAAAGCCCCTCTATAACAGGAACTATTGCCACTATGTGTTCGGGGAACTAGATACGGCCGCCATAGAAAGCTGTTGCAGCGTGATTCTGGCAACCAGCGATTTCACGAGTTTCGCCAGATTGCACAGCAATGTAAAAACCAACAGATGCCTCGTTACACATGCCGCATGGAATAAGGTTGAAGACGGATACCTTTTTGAAATTACAGCGGACCGGTTCCTGCGGAATATGGTCCGCTCCCTGACCGGGACCCTGCTGGACGTGGGCCTGGGAAAGCTGGACCTGGAAGGATTCAAGAAAATCGTTGCTGCGAAGGATCGTGGTAAGGCAGGGAGTTCAGCTCCCGCAAGGGGACTTTTCCTGGTCGATATCGGTTACAATTACCAGGGGAAAGGCGCCGGAGGGTAACCACAGCCTCTCCTAATCACGCTGCAGCCGTGCACTGATGATCTCTTTCCCGTCCCCTTCACGCGTGGCGGTAAAATAGTAGTCACCGCCCGCATCCTCATATCCGGCAATATCGATCCGGTCACCCATCAGCGCCTCATGGTTGAAATTGATCTCTATCTCGCGGATCTCCCGGTTCGCATTGTCAGCCGAAGTAACCGCATCGATGCACCATTCCATATATTTCACATTATTCACATGGCCCACGATATCCAGGTCCGAATAGGCGACCGTATGCCGGTCCAGCAGTTTCGCTTCCCCGGGAGAGGTGATCTTCTGTAGGGGCATTTCAAACATCTGGACATCGTGAATGATCATTTTGAACTGATCCAGCATCTCTTTTGGCCGGATCAGGCGGTGTGTATCAATATTGAGTATCAGCCAGGCGGTGCTGGCCATTCCTATCTGCTCTCCTTCACTGTCGAGCACCCTGAAATCCCTCAGGGCGAAAAGCCCTTCTGCCCCACTGGGCCAGGTCTCCAGTTTGATGGTCTCATTCCAGGCAGGATACCTTTTCATATGGATCCGCATCCTCGAAAGCACCCACGTGGTTTTCCTGCTCTTCATGTCATTATACCCCAGTCCCAGCTCGCTGGCATGTCGGTAGGCAACCTCCTGGAAAAAGTTGGCCATGGTAGTCAGCCTTGCCCGCCCTTTCGGGTTCAGATCATAGGATAAGATCATAAACTGTCTGGATAAGATATTCGCCATAATTGAGCTGTTAACAATGAACCATTAACTGGTGCCGTTCCAGATCCCCCAGGATGCCTCTGCCTGGTAAACCAGCATATCATAACCATTGACCACCGTGGCCCCCATCACCTCTCCCCTTTTAAGAAACACGGTCCTGGCAGGGTTATAGACCAGGTCAAACAACAGGTGGTCCGGTGTAATCGCACTGTAGGGGATATCCGGGTATGCCTTCACCCCGGGGAACATCCCCAGGGGTGTGGTGTTGATGATCAGCGGTGTTTCACCCACCAGTTTGCTGTCAAGTTCCCTGTAAGTGATCCGGCGGATGCCACCATTCACAACATCCCGCTTTTCATCGCTCCTTACATCCCTCTTTTCATCGCTCTTCTCATCGCTCTTCTCAGCTCCTCTGATACCCGCCGAACGGCTCACCATGATAAATCCGATACCCAGCTGATCCAGCACATACCGGACCGCCCTGGATGAACCGCCCGTTCCCAGCACAAGGGCGGAGGTAGGACCGGGCTTCAGATGCTCTTCCAGTGAACGCCGGAAGCCGATGACATCGGTATTGTCACCAGCCAGCACCAGGCTCTCCGCTACCCGTCTGAAAGAGATGGTATTCACAGCCTGGATCTGCTTTGCCACATCGCTTAATGTATCCAGGAACGGGATGATCGCCTGTTTATAGGGCACTGTCACATTCAGTCCGGCCAGATCCGGCTCAAGTGCCAGTAGCGATTGAAAATCTTCAATGTGTTCCAGTGGAAAATTGGTGTATGAAGCCTCTATCCCCTCCTCCCTGAACTTCTTTTCAAAATAGGAAGCTGAGAAACTGTGTCCAAGCGGATACCCGATCAATCCAAAAAGCTGCATTTCAACCTGATTTCCTGTTTTTGGCCAGCACGACCTCGATCAACAGGATCAGGCCAATTCCTGCCGCGGCCAGCAGCAGTGCCATCCAGAAATGATCATCCGGATTGCCTGTATGGGGCAGTATGTTCTTCTCCACCAGCGGCTTTATTTCACCTTCAATCACAACGGTTTTCAGTGTCTCTTTCCAGGGCCATATCTTATTGAGCGACCCGATCATGAACCCGACAAGTACGGCAATGGTGGTGTCGTGATACTTTTTTAGTAACCAGGCCAACAGGTTGGCAAACAGGATAAGCCCGGCGACCGCTCCCACACCTAGCAACAGAAGGTCTAGGACGATCCGTTCATTGACGGCGTGGAGTGCAAAGGAGTATTTTCCGAGCAACAACAGGATAAAACTACCTGAGATCCCGGGAAGGATCATGGCACAACTGGCCAGCGCACCTGAAAAGACCACGAACCACGACGCACCTGTGGTGGTTGTAGGGGTCACGCTTGTAATATAGAATGCCATCCCGGCTCCCGCTGCAATGGCAATGATCTTCACAATGTTCCAGCGGGAGATCTTTCGGGATACCGAGTAGGATGAAGCCAGTACCAGGCCAAAAAAGAAGGCCCAGATCAATACCGGTTGATGTTCCAGCAGGAATTCCAGCAACCGGGCCAGTGAGATGACAGAAATGGCGATCCCTGCGAATACTGAAAGCAGGAAATTACCATTGACCTGTTTCCAGAACGATCTCCACCGGCCTGTAAAGAAAAGCCTGAATGCCTCAAGGTTGATACTCTTGATGGAGAGAATGAGCTCTTCGTAGATCCCTGTGATAAAGGCAATGGTCCCCCCGGATACACCCGGTACCACATCGGCTGCCCCCATGCCCATACCCCTGAGTAGCACGAAGAGATACCTGATAGTGCCTTTTTTCAAAACGCTAAAGCTTTCTGGAATGATACTGTTCCGGTAAAACATCAAAAAAAGTGTCACCTCGCATTCCGAGACGAAGCGCTTCCAGTGAAACCACCTCGTTGGGTGCAATGTTCCCCAGGTTTACATTGGTACCCACCATCTGGATAAACATGGTTTGCTGCGCCTTATTGGGTGCCTCCCAGATTACATTTTCCACCGAGATCTGTTCCATAATGTGGTTGATCAATCCCCTGTTGGCCGAACCATCCGAGTTATAGATCCCGATGGTACCACTCTCACGAGCCTCGGCAATCACCTTCCATGAACCGGTTGCAAGTTCAGTTTTCATATAGGATACCCAGACTTCGTCGGAAAGCTCCACACCTTTTACTTTGCTTCCAACTTCGGACAGTACCTGGTATTCTTTGGCCAGCGTGGCAATGCACTCCAGTTTTTCTGCGTGATCCATTTTGATGGTACCATCAGAAACCTCCACATTTTCAACTCCCGATTTAGAAATAAACCTCCTGAAGGCATCAAATTCGTCCCGCACAAAGAACATTTCAAAGAGTGTGCCCCCGAAATAGGGCTTGAGTCCGGCCGACTTGTACAGGTTTACTTTTTCTTTCAGATTGCGGGTGATCAGTGCGGTGCCGAATCCAAACTTTACCAGGTCAGTAAAGTGAGCGCTCGAATCGATAAAGTTCTCGGCCTCCTTAAGGCTCAGTCCTTTATCCATCATCATTGTCAGGCCAAAATCCCGTTTTCCCGAAGTCCTTTCAGGAACATGTGTCAGTGGAAAATTCATTAAAAATTACTTTTTGTACTGTTGAATAATACGTTCAATATAAGGTTCCCTGATGCCTTCAGGGAAATAGTAGGCAAATTCGGATTCCAGATCGGCATTCACCCTGAGGGCCTCTTCCAGGAATTTTATTGAGAGCTCTTTTTCTCCCTGCTTCAGGTGACACACGGCAAACTTCAATTTAACTTCGGGATCAGTGGAGTGATGCACAAAAGCTTCACGCAGGAATCCCAGTGCGATCTCATATTCCCCCTCCTTCATCAGCAGCCCGGTAAGGGCCATCCATCCGTCCAGATCCTTTGCATCGGAGCGCGTCACGAAGCTATAACACTTGACAGCCTCTTCGAACATACCAGCATCCTCGTTGGCATATCCAAGGTTGATCCAGTAGTCCAGATTACTGTTATCAAATTCGATGGCCTTCAGAATATAGGTGATGGCCTCCTGGTGATCCCCTTTGCGATGGTAGATCATACCGGCACCAAACCACCCCTCCGGGTCTATATTATCCAGCTCAATGACTTTCCGGAATGCCGCCAGGGCCTCCTCCAACTTGTCCATCTGTTCATAACAGTCGCCCATATAACAATAGGCCTGAGTGCTTTCCGGCTCTACTTCCAGGAACTCCCTGTAAGCAGCAATGGCCTTATCATATTTACCAGCGTTGACCCAAACGCTTGCCTTATTGAAATAGGCCGATGCGTAGTCCGGATTGATGGCAATGGAAAAATCATAGGCCTCCACAGCCTTTTCGAACTCTTCCAGCTTATGGTAGACAATCCCTATGTTATACCACACGTTATCGGAATAGGGATCCAGGTCCAGGTATCTCAGGTAGTATTTCAGGCTCTCGTCGAACTTGTGCAACCGGTCATAAAAGTAACCCAGATCGTACAATACCGAAAGGTTCTCGGGCTGCTGCTGGTATGCCTGCAGCAGGTACTTCAGTGCCTGCTCAAAATGCCGCACATTCTCAAAGGCGATGGAAATATTGATAAGTGCTTCAAACGTATCATCTTCAGAAAGTTCCAGTCCCCTGTCAAACTGTGCTTCAGACTCCTTCAGCCTCCCTGTCATACAGAGAGCCGTTCCCTTCAGGAAATATCGCTCCGGATTGTTCTCCTCCCACGCGGGGATCTCCTCCAGCATGGCCAGGGCTTTTTTGGGCTTTCCCTGTTCAATATAGATATGAATAAACTTGTACTTGATCTCCACCGAAGCCGGATGCTGCCTTTTCCCAAGGTTAGCGGCTTCCCGCGCCTCATCAAACTGAAAATCGTCCAGGTAATAGTCAATAATCTGTTCGAACTCCTCCACATCAAAAAAGATCGGCTGCGCACCGCTCCTCATGTCCTCATACTTCCTTAAGAGGACCTGGAACTCTTCATTTTCAAATACTTGCTCCCTGTTCTCACTCATCTATTGCCACTATTTGAAGCTGTAAAGATAATTGATATTTGTAAGATATATAAATATGCCCCACCGATCCGATTCCAGCCGCTTTTAGATATCAACTTTTTATTAAAATTTTACTATCCAGGTGCAGAAACCTATGAACTTATCACATTAACAAGAAGCAACCCACATCAATCAAACATAGATCCGATGAATAAATCCAGGATTCAGCTTCCACCAGGATATTTGGAGCTTCTTCAAAGAAAAAGGTATAGTTCAAGTACCATCAAGGCTTATAGCAGCTATTTTCGTGATTTCATGTACTATTTCAAAGATGAAGATATCAGAACAATTACCCATCATCAAATCAATGACTATTTATTAGAATTGATTGAATACAGAAACATCTCAGCTAGTCAGCAAAATCAAAGAATCAATGCCATTAAATTTTATTATGAGAAAGTACTGAACCGAACAAAAGAATACTATCGAATCACCAGGCCAAGAAAGGAATCAAAACTACCAACAGTCCTTACAAAGGAGGAGGTTCAAAAACTATTTCAAAAAACAAAGAACTTGAAGCACAGATGCATTCTGATGGCCATTTACTCTGGTGGTCTTCGCCGAAGTGAACTGATCAATTTAAAGGTAGAGGATATTGATTCACAAAGAATGTTGATTAAAATATGTGGAGCTAAAGGAAAAAAAGATCGTTATACCCTCCTTTCTGAAACGCTCTTAAAGGAACTTCGCAACTACTATAAGATCTACAAACCCCAACAATGGCTATTTGAGGGTAGTGAGGGAGGACCCTACAGTGCAACTAGTATTGAAAGGGTTTTTCAGGCTGCAGTGGACAGGGTTCGAATTAAAAAGCATGTAACTCCACACAGCCTTCGTCATAGTTTTGCTACTCACCTCCTGGAACAGGGTACCAATCTCAGGTACATCCAGGAACTGATGGGTCACTCGAGCACCAAAACAACACAGATCTACACTCGTGTTGCCTCCAATGCCCTTATGAAAATCCGCAATCCCCTGGATACTGACAATACATAGCTCCTGCAACAAAGAACTCATTAAACTCATGCCCTGCCAGATCAGGCCAAAAAAGAATCACTATTCACCACTTACCTGCACATTTCTTCTTAAATTGTATCCGCATATTCAATACAACTAAAACAAAAAATAAACACCACACCTGCACATTTACCGGTGTTGGCGACAATAGCTAATATGTTTATCGACATAAAGGCTCGCAAATCCAAATTGCTTACCGCCTGAAAAGTATTGTTTAGGGCTTGCAGGAATGCAGGAAT
>Ga0075308_1000005_pt1 | contig 139451 bp, 125 predicted proteins | sample Joice_ThreeSqA_D_3_FD_120062 | JGI IMG/M metagenome (GOLD analysis project Ga0075308, IMG submission 120062) | Natural and restored wetland microbial communities from the San Francisco Bay, California, USA, that impact long-term carbon... | ecosystem: Environmental > Terrestrial > Soil >... | reverse complement strand
CCGATATTGAAAAGTGTCCGAAATCGGCTCTATGGATGTAAAAATTCGCTGATAGCGGTGAAAAGGTCGGTATAAGCGTCAGATAATGCAATGAAAGGATAAGGTGTGCAATCAGGGTGTGCAAAAAACAGAATGCCCCGTAAACATTGAGTTTACGAGGCATCCCTTGCAGTCCGTAGGGGAATCGAACCCCTGTTACCAGGATGAAAACCTGGCGTCCTAACCCCTAGACGAACGGACCGTATTGTTAAAGAACCCGATAATTAATTTTATCGGAGTGCAAAAATAGATTCAAAATTCTTTTTAACCAAAGAAAAAGCACAAAATATTTTATCGCATTAAATTGTATGAATCCATGAGTTTCATAATTTTAGAAATATGAGGAGCACCATTATACCATGCGGTTCTTTAAAGGTTAAGGCGATCGATATGATCAAGCCATTAAGCCAGGAAGAGATTGTACTTAAATATGAAGTTGACAAGGAAGGGTATATGAAACTTTCAATGAACGCGTTATTGGTTGAAGATGGTGAGAATAAAGTAATGTTCGATCCCGGCACCGCTGACTTTTTACCACTCAGGTTACGCAATGAATACGGGCTGGAGATCCCTGTTTCACTGGAAGATACATTGCTTGGTCTGGACCTGGTACCTGAGCAGGTCACAGATGTGGTTTTTACTCATCTCCATTTTGATCATGCCAGCGGAGGGTTTAAACGGGTACCAGGGAATATCGTGAAACGGTTCCCGCAAGCCAGGTATCATGTTCTGAAAGAACATTATGAGTATGCGATCGATCCGGATCCTGTTGAATCTGATTCATTTAGCACAGGTCTTCTCAAGTATCTGGACAGGACTTACTGGCTGGAAGATTGGGACATGGACGGGATCTCATTCAGGATCTTTAACGGGCATACCCGGGGATTGGCGGTACCGGTTATACATTCGGGGAGAATAACAACATATTTTATGTCTGACCTGGTTCCCATGGAGATTTTTTTGGAACCTTCGCTGTGGTGCGGATATGACCTGGAGCCGGACCTTTTACAGCAAGAAAAGCAGGAATTCCTGAACGAAATAGCTCCGGGATCCGATATAATATATTACCACGAAACATTAAAGGATAGCGTTTTATATCAGTAAGTATCGAGTAATACTTTAAGTATATCCTTACCTGCCTCAGATATTTTAGTGCCGGGTCCAAAGATGGCAATTACACCGGCATTGTAAAGGAAATCATAATCCTGAGCAGGTATTACACCACCTGCAATCACCATGATGTCTTCCCTTCCCAATTTCTTCAACTCGGAAATCACCTGTGGAATGAGGGTCTTGTGCCCGGCGGCCAGTGATGAGATACCAAGAATGTGTACATCGTTCTCCACGGCCTGCTTGGCAGCTTCTGCCGGTGTCTGGAAAAGAGGCCCGATGTCCACATCGAACCCAATATCGGCATAACCTGTACTGACTACTTTGGCACCACGGTCGTGTCCATCCTGGCCCATTTTCGCAATCATGATCCTTGGCTGACGTCCTTCCCTGGCAGCAAATTCCTTTGCAAGGGAACATGCTTCAACAAATGATCCATCTTCTCTTGATTCGGAAGAGTAGACGCCGGATATGGACCGGATCACGGCCTTATACCTGCCCGAAACCGCTTCTATGGCACTGGAAATCTCACCCAGTGTGGCACGCTGTTCTGCTGCTTCAATGGAAAGTTCAAGTAAGTTATACTTACCATTTTTTGCACAATTAGTTATAGCTTCTAAAGATCTTTGTACCTTTTCACTGTTACGCTCTTTTTTCAGCTTTGATAGGCGGTCCAGTTGTGCCTGCCGGACAGCGGTATTATCCACTTCAAGAATGTCAATAGGATCTTCCTTATCCAGGCGGTACTGGTTCACTCCAACGATTATATCCTTACCACTGTCAATGCGGGCCTGCTTCCTTGCTGCTGCCTCTTCAATACGCATTTTTGGAAGGCCTGTTTCTATGGCGGCCGCCATGCCTCCCAGTTCTTCTATTTCTTCGATGTGCTGCCAGGCTCTGTGTGCAATTTGATGCGTAAGGCTTTCCACATAATAAGATCCGGCCCAGGGATCAAGGGATCGGCAGATCTCAGTCTCTTCCTGCAGATGGAGCTGAGTATTTCGTGCGATGCGGGCAGAAAAATCAGTGGGAAGGGCAATGGCCTCATCCAGCGCATTGGTATGCAGCGATTGAGTATGTCCCAGCACTGAGGCCATGGCCTCGATGGATGTTCTGGCTACATTGTTAAAGGGATCCTGTTCGGTCAGGCTCCATCCGGAAGTCTGTGAGTGCGTCCGCAGTGCCATGGACCTGGGATTTTTCGGATCGAACTGCCTGACAAGCTTGGCCCAGAGCATCCTGGCCGCCCGCATTTTGGCTATCTCCATAAAGTGGTTCATCCCGATGGCCCAGAAAAAGGAAAGCCTGGGAGCAAAAGCATCAATATCTATTCCTGAATTTACACCGGTACGCAGGTACTCCAGTCCGTCAGCCAGGGTATAGGCCAGCTCAATATCGGCTGAGGCTCCCGCCTCCTGCATATGATATCCGGAGATGCTGATGCTGTTGAATTTTGGCATTTTCCTGGAGGTAAACTCAAAAATATCCGCAATAATCCTCATGGACATGGCAGGAGGATAGATATAGGTGTTTCTTACCATGAACTCCTTGAGGATGTCGTTTTGAATGGTCCCGCTCAGCTCTTCCAGTGATGCTCCCTGTTCCAGTCCGGCTACAATATAGAAGGCCATGATCGGCAGCACCGCACCATTCATGGTCATGGAGACAGACATCTCCTTCAGGGGGATCTGGTCAAACAGGACCTTCATATCCAGAATGGAATCGATGGCCACCCCGGCTTTGCCCACATCACCTTCCACCCGCTGGTGATCGGAATCGTAACCACGGTGTGTGGCCAGGTCAAAAGCAACGGACAATCCTTTTTGTCCGGATGCCAGGTTCCTTCGGTAAAATGCATTGGACTCCTCGGCAGTGGAAAAACCTGCATATTGCCTGATGGTCCAGGGTCTCATGGAGTACATGGCCGAGTATGGACCCCTCAGGAAAGGAGGAAGACCCGCACCGTACCTCAGGTGCTCCATGTGTTCAATGTCGGACCTGGTGTAGCAAGGTTTGATGCTTATATGTTCGGGTGTTTCCCACAGATTGGAGACAGGCCCCTTGTTTGCGGGGGCCTTGATGTCGCGGAAATTTATCTGGCTGAAATCTGGTCTCATATCAATCTAAGGTCTTGGTTTCCATAGGCTTCAGAAGTGCCTTATTGAAACTGGTGAGGGTTTGGAGCACGTTGCTGTTTGTATGGATGAAATATTCCAGTCCGGCCTTCCTTAAATCATCAATATTATCGGCCGGGTAACCTGCTATTACTACAATGGATATGCCAGAGAGTGCTTTTTGAACGGCTGGAGCGGTCCCACAATAAACATGGTCCGAGCTGCAGAGAACCACTATGTCGAAATGTTTTGATGAAGCAAAGGTGATGCCCTCTTTCACAGAGTTAAAAGGGCTTCGGTCCACAATTTCATATCCGGCACAGGCAAAGAAGTTACCCGCAAATGTTGCTCTGGCAGTCATCCATACTGGATTTCCATATTTGAACAGAAGTACCCTGGGCCTTCTTTCACTTTTTTCTGTTTCTAAACGGAGCCTTTCAAATGGCCAGGAGAGCCGGAAGGTCTGAAGCGGTCTCAGGGTTGAACCGGATGTATCCATTTCTGCTATTTTGGGTGCAGTAATCAGCTGGTGCAGGTTTAATTCATGGAAATTAGGATACGCATTGGTTCCCAGAATTCTTCCCCTGCCTGATGAGGCCCGATCAGTTTTTTTCTTGCGTGAAGCTTCTGCCTTATCCTGGATCCACCCGGCTGCGAAAGCCTTTCTGAAGCCTCCCATGGACTCCACTTCGCAGAACAGGCCCCACGCTTTCTCTGCAAGGGAATCGGTAAGGCTTTCAATATAATAGGAGCCCGAGGCCGGATCCGCAACTTCGTTAAAATAGGCTTCCTCGCGAAGAATGATTTGCACATTCCTGGCTATCCGGTCCGAGAATGCACTGCCTTTACCATTGGGATAATCATAGGGTAGCACATTCACCACATCAGCTCCGCCAAGTATGGAAGACATGGCCTCAGTGGTACCGCGAAGCATGTTTACATGTGGATCGTAAAGGGTCATGTTCCATTGAGAAGAGACAGCATGGATACGGATGCGAGCCAGGGGAGTCTCAACTCCATAAGCTTCTGCAATTTTCACCCAGAGGATCCGTGCAGCCCTTAACTTGGCAATCTCCATGAAGTAATTGGGGCCGGAGCCAAGGTACATCAGGAGTGCCTCCTGGGCAGTCAGAGGATCTATTCCCTGATCAGTCAGAACAGCCATGTATTCACTGGCCATAGCCATGGAGAAGGCCAGTTCTTCCACCAGGTTTGAACTGGCGTTTTGGATCAGTGAACCATGTACCTCAATAACTTTCATTTCGGGGGAGGACTCTTTCACCTTCTTCACAAGCTTGCCAAGGTTTTCAAAACTAGCGACAGGGATCCCGGTTTCCGCCATTTTTCCCAGGGGATCTGCACCCAGACATCCTCTTAATTCTGAGGATCCGGATCCTTTATGGGAAGCCATAGAGCAGAGAGTCGAGTAAAGTGCATCGGCCCTGGGGCATCCGCCGAAATGTAATTCTGTTTCGCGCAGTGAAATTCCTTCGAACAGCTCTTCAAGTACAGCGACCTCAGAAAACCGCGCATCACCCAGTTGAATGCGAATGGCCTGTGCGCCACCTTTCAGGGCTGCTTTGATTCTTTTATTTGTTTTCTGTAATTTTTTCCCGGGAGTCAGTTGCTGGCAAATGAGCCACCCGTTGGGTGTATCAGATTGATTCTTCAGGTTTCCGATTCCCTCCAGGTAATCCAGCGCTTCGATGTCTTCCTGCCTGTAAAACGGCTTTATTGAAATGCCTTCATCACTATTCCAGACCAGTTTCTTCTCGTAATCGTCACCCTTCAGATCTGATCTGATCTGATCTTCCCACATGTGTGTAGTGATCTCCGGGAATTCAGTAAACAGTTTTTTCGCCCCCTCTTCTTTCATGGTAAATTAGAGTTGAAGTACAAAGAAACTACTTTGAGAACATCTTAACAATGTTTTTAGTCATGATTAACATTATGTTAAATTACAAAGGCCAGGATGCATTTCCCGGCCTTTGAAAGAGTTAATCTCTCGGAAAGTTGGCTCAAAGTGAACCTGTCATTCTTGATGGATCGACCCACTCATCAAACTCATCTTCCTTAAGGTAATTCAGCTTTAATGCAGCCGCTTTCAGGGTAGTACCCTCTTTATGTGCTTTCTTGGCGATTTCGGCAGCCTTTTCATAACCGATATGGGTATTCAGGGCAGTCACCAGCATCAGAGAGTTATTGAGGTTCTCTTTGATGCGCTCATGGTTGGGCTCAATCCCCACTGCACAATTTTCATTGAAGGAGCGACAGGCATCCCCGATAAGCCGGGCTGATTCCAGGAAATTCTTTATCATGACAGGCTTAAAGACATTGAGCTCAAAATGACCGTTGCTTCCACCGATGTTAATGGCTACATCATTACCCATCACCTGTGCACTGACCATTGTTAGCGCCTCGGCCTGGGTTGGATTTACCTTGCCCGGCATAATGGATGAACCGGGCTCGTTGGCCGGGATGATAATCTCGCCTATCCCACATCTGGGACCGGATGCCAGCATACGAATGTCGTTCCCGATCTTCATCAGGCTAACAGCAAGAGTTTTCAGGGCACCATGAGTTTCTACAATGGCATCATGAGCTGCCAGCCCTTCGAACTTATTGGTACCCGTAATGAATGGCAGATCGGTAAAACGGGCAATGTTCCTTGCTACCAGTGTGGAGTAGCCCTCGGGAGTGTTGATCCCCGTACCTACAGCAGTTCCACCCAGAGCAAGTTCAGTAAGATGATCCAGGCTGTTGATCAGGGCTTGCAAACCGTGATCAAGCTGGGATACATACCCTGAAAACTCCTGACCAAGTGTCAGTGGGGTGGCATCCATCCAGTGGGTACGTCCGATTTTCACAACATTCATATACGCATCAGCTTTCTCTTTAAGCGTATCCCTCAGGTCCTTCACTCCCGGAATGGTTATTTCGGTTAGCATTTTGTATGCTGCAATATGCATGGCAGTAGGAAATGTATCGTTGGATGATTGTGACTTGTTCACATCATCGTTGGGATGGATCATTCGCTGACCTTCACCCAGTTTATTTCCCTGGATCACATGGGCCCGGTTGGCAACCACTTCATTTACGTTCATATTGGATTGGGTTCCTGATCCGGTCTGCCAGACCACCAGTGGGAACTCGTCATCCAGCTTCCCCTCAATGATCTCATCACATACCTGCATGATCAGGTAAGCCTTCTCTTCAGAAAGCACTCCCAACTCCAGGTTTGTGGCTGCTGCTGCTTTTTTCAGGTAACCGAAGGCCTGAACAATCTCCCTGGGCATCCGGCCATCGCCTATTTTAAAATTGTCTTTTGAACGCTGGGTCTGTGCACCCCAGTACTTGTCGGCAGGTACTTGCACCTCGCCCATGGTATCCTTTTCAATCCTGGTTTTCATGATGGGTATATTTTGAGCCTAAATATACTCAATCAGAAATTAGATAAAGCAGGAAAAAGAAATGTTCTTGGAAAGAAAAATGATCAGGAATCGGCTTTGGCCAGTAGGACAGTTATATAATAGTATCCTTCTGAATCCGTTTCCACTCCTACGCCGCACTGAGTTACATCTTGAAGCAGCGTGGCTTCTCCTTCGGGCAGTTGCAGCAACTCATCCAGTATTACATCCTCGTTACCGGAGGCGTCCTTTAGCACCAGCGCATTCAGGTTATAAAAACTATACTTTTCAAGCAGGTTATCCCAGTGCACATCCAGTCCGTCCGTATTTACCTCTACGACACCATTGGCCATTTTATAAGAGTAGATCTGTGCTTCGCCAACCACAAAATACTGATGAACAAAAGGCCCGGTTTCTCCCTGTTCGATCCGGTAGTCCCTGATTGCCTCATAGATGAGGTTCTCAATAGTTTTGATCTTAATATATGGACCATCGTCCTTCTTACAGGAGAACAGGAACAAAGGTATCATCAGGAATAGTGTGAAACGAAAGATTTTCATGATCTTGCATTTTCACTATAGTACGAAATGAGCGTAAAAAAGGTTGCTTAGAGAAGGTCTAAGTATTCAGGGGGATCGCCCACCACAGCCTTGTACTTTCCCTCCATGATGGGGCGCCGGATCAGTTTGGGATGTTCGACCATTACCTTGATCCACTCTTCATTGTTCAGATTCAAACCTTTCAGCTCCTTCCGGTAGATCTCCTCCTGGGTGCGGATCAACTCTTTGGGTTTTATATTCAGTTTCATGATCAGCGCACTCAGCTCCTTTTCGGTCAGTGGCTCTTTCAGGTATTCTCTTACCCGGAACTCCATTTTTTTATCTGTGGCATACTGTAACCCGGCCCGGCTCTTCTTGCAGCGGGGATTGTGGTAAATGGTATACATATTTTACGAATTGCGGTTTTATTTTTATTCCACATCTTCCCCTTCATATTCATTTCCCGGCTCCTTATCCTTCTGATTGACCGGGTTGGCATCCAGCACAAACATACCCCGGCCATGGGTGGCTGCGATGATCATGTTATCCCGGGGATGGATAGCAAGGTCATGCACGTAGGTGCAGGGAAGGTCGCCCAGGACTTCCCAACTCCTGCCGGCGTCTTTTGAGACATAAACCCCCACATCGGTTCCAAGGTAGAGGATATCCTTTTTATCCGGATCTTCCCTGATCACATTCACCGGACCGACCGGGATATTGGCAGAAATATCCTCCCAGGTAGTTCCAAAATCCTTGGAACGCCAGACATAAACAGCGGCATCATCGTCCCTTCGTCCGGTCTGGGTGACGTATACGGTACCGAAATCATATTTAGAGGCGACGATCCTGGAAGCCCATCTCACAGGCAATGGTTCTTTGCGAATATCCTCCCAGGTGGTCCCCCCGTCTTTGGTTCTCCAGAGCCTCCCGTCATCGGTGCCGGCATAGAGCAATTTCGGGTTGAAGGTTGACTCCGCCAGTGCCGTGATGGTCTGGTAACTGATATCACCCTGTTTGTCCGGGTCATTATAAGTCAGGTCAGGGCTGATCTTTTCCCAGGTTCCTCCTTTATCAACGGACTTCAGAACATATTGTACGCCGTGATAGACAATATCCGGATTGTGGCTGGAAAGCATGGTGGGGGCCATCCACTGTCCCCTGAATTCAGGCTCCTCAGGGAAGTTAATGGGAAGCAGCCATTCCATGTCACCGGGATAACCTTCCACGGTGGCTTTAGCCAGTTTTCCATAAAAGAGAGATGCATAGATGGTGTTGTTGTCCCGGGGATCCACCACATGAGTGCTGCCTTCAGCTCCCAGTGTATAATTCCATTCGGAAGGTCTCACTTTGTCCCTGCCCCCGGATAGATCAACCTGGGTGTAAAAACTATGATGATCCTGGATAGAGCCAAATACCCTGAAGGGTTCACTGTTATCAAAAGCAACATTATAGAACTGGGCCAGTGGAAGCTCGCTGACCAGGTTGCGCCAGTTTTCGCCTTTATCGTAGGTGACACTGAGACCTCCGTCGTGGGTGGCCAGAATGTAGTTTGAATTATCCGGGTCGATCCACATCCCGTGCTGGTCCATATGGATCTTCCCCCGGTCGGGTTTGAAGGTGGCACCTCCGTCGGTAGAGATATTGATCCAGAGGCCCAGGGTATAGATACGGTTCTCATCATTGGGGTCCACGCGCACCTGTCCGAATACCCATCCATAGGTACCTGAATGGCCCGACATATATTTTTTTGTTTCTTCGGTCAGACCGCTTACCTGCTTCCATGTTTCTCCGGTATCGTTGGAACGGTAAAGGGTGGCGCCCTTGATGACATCAACCTGGTGGCGGCCGTAAGAGTCCATCTTTCCCTCCTCTGCCTTGAATGCTATCTCATAATCATCCACAAAAGCATAGACGACATCCGGGTTGGAACGTGCCACATCAATGCCGGTCCGCCCCATAAATTTTGAAGGTGGTAATCCATCGGTCAGCTGTTTCCAGTTTTTCCCACCATCAGTTGATTTCCAGATACCATTGTTTTTATAGTTCTCGTAGGTGCGGGGATCATTCCATTTCAAACGGGTACGCTGCCAGACGCTGGCATAGAGGATCTCGGGATCTCGGGGATCCATTACCAGGTCGTTGACCCCGCTTTCCGGACCTTTATAGAGGATCTGTTCCCAGTGTTCTCCTCCATCTGTGGTTTTATAGAGGCCCCGCTCCTTGTTTTTTGTCCATTCATGACCCGGAGACGCCACATAAACGATATCGGGATTGTTGGGGTGGACAAGTATACGGGAGATTGTGAAGGTCTCTTCCAGCCCCATATGGGTCCAGGATTCACCTCCGTCGGTGGTTTTCCATACCCCGCAACCCGGATTGGACGAACGGAAGATGTTGGCTTCACCGGTTCCAACCCAAACGATTTCAGGATTGGAAGGCGATATGGCCAGGTCGCCAATAGTGGAGGTGCCCTGGTGTTCGAATACCGGTTTGAAGGTAACTCCCTCATTGACGCTTTTCCAGACTCCGCTGGATGCAGCGGCTACCCATATGGTATAGTTTTGCCCTTTAGGGCCCACGGCTTCCACATCGGTGCAACGGCCACTGATATTGGTCGGACCGATGAACTGCCAGTGCAGGTCACTAAATTCAGAGCTACCTCGCATCTCTTCATGCGTCCGGTACCTGGACAGTTTCTCCTGGCCGGTCAGTTCGGGCTGCTTCAGCTGGGCGCTGAGTGTTATACCAGTCAGAAGAAGAAACAGGCTAATGATATATGATTTCATAGTTTCAGGGATGGGTTTATCACCTAAAATTAGTTAAGTTTTTGTTATTTTGTCTCAAATCCATCTGTATGAGGATACTTATTGTGGAGGATGAGAACTCCTTAATGGAATCGATGGTCTCTTACCTGGAGATGGAGGGATTCAAATGCGAACAGGCAGCTGATTACCATACAGCGGTTTGTGTTCTGGACAAACATCATTATATGTGTATGTTGATCGATTTGAACCTGCCTGGAGGAGATGGCCTGGAACTGGTAAAGCTGGCCAGGGAGAATGATAAAGAATCGGGGATCATTATTATTTCCGCAAGAAATGCCATTGAACAACGGGTTGAGGGTCTTGAAGCGGGGGCGGATGATTACCTGGTGAAACCATTCCATCTCTCAGAGCTGGTGGCCCGGGTGCACTCGGTGGCCAGGCGTACCCGGCTGAAAGGAGGGGAGGTACTGGTCTTTGACCGGATCAGGGTTCAGCCTGAAGAACGGAACTGTTTTGTAGATGAGAAGCATATCGACCTGACCCAGAAAGAGCTGGACCTGCTTCTGTACTTTATGGCCAACCGTGGGAGGGTTGTAACGAAAGAGGGTATTGCAGACTATTTATGGGGTGATTATGGTGGTGATTACGGATCGTATGATTTTGTCTATACACATCTGAAAAACCTTCGTCGAAAACTGATGGAAGCCGGGTGCCCCGATTATGTACACAACATTTATGGTATCGGGTATAAGTTCTCTCTTGACCAGGAAACATGAAATTACTCACCAAGTCAACGCTCTTAACAGCCACGCTCTCTTTGTTCCTGTTCTTTATCATGGGGGTCATTTTCTTCCAGGTACTCAAGAATATGAGCCTCTCTACCCTGGATCGTGAACTCGGTGACCTGAAGGAGGTCGTGGAGGATCACATGTTGGAAACTGATGATTATCAAAATCTTTCGCTTCCGGGGATCGATTCTCTCGTGGTCTTGCCCGTTGAAAGGCCGGTACAAACAGGTGTGATTTTTGGAGATTCCGTAATGCGCGATTTAAAGGACAAACAGTTCAGGACCTTCAGGTATCTGCAGTTCAATAAGGCAAAAGGGGATCAATATTACCTGGTTACCATTTTCAAATCTACCAATCCAACCGATAAACTCGTAGAGCAGGTAACATTGATGATCACCCTGATGGTCATCCTTTTTATTGCCGGGATATTCATTCTGAACCGGTTTATTTTCGGCAGTTTGTGGAAGGACTTTTTTGAAGCCATTGAGAAGCTGAAGCGGTTCGAAAAGACCAAGGAACCTGTGATACTCGGGGAGCAGGATATTCAGGAATTCGATGAGCTTAAGCGGGTGCTGGAAGTAATGACCCGGAGGCTCGCCAATGACTACAGGGAACTGAAAGAGTATACCGATCATACTACACATGAATTACAAACACCCCTGGCGGTGATCAAATCAAAAACGGACCTGCTGATACAGTCTGATAAGCTCGGTGCCCATGAGATGAAATTACTTGAGGCGATAAATACGAGCGTTCATCAATTATCCAGGCTGAACTCCACACTGACCCTGATTACCCGGATTGAAAACAGGCAATTCACTGCAGAAGGAGAAATCAGGCTGGATAAGCTACTGGACAGGCATCTGGAATTGTTGCATGAGCATATAGAACTGAAACAGATCAAAGTTGAAAAGCATTACAATGACGGTGGGAGGGTGATCCTGATGGATCAGGGACTGGCCGATCTGTTGGTTGCCAATCTGCTGAAAAATGCCATTGTCCATAATTCAGAAGGCGGGACCATTATCCTGGAAACCGGTCCGGGAAGCCTGATCATAAGTAATGATGGTCCGCCCCTTACATTTGACAAGGAGGAGCTGTTTACCCGTTTTGTCAGGGACACCAAACGGTCCGGCAATTTTGGCCTGGGACTATCACTGGTAAAAAAAGTATGTGAAACATATCAAATTATTATTGAATATTCTTTTGAGGATCAAAGACATACATTTTTATTAAACCTGCCGGATTAATCTCTTCAGAATCTCTTCAGATTCGTGTTCTATATTTGGTCTGTAAGTTGTCAGCAAGATAATAACATAGCTAAATTGGAAAAAACCATCTGGAGGGAAAAACAGGTGGTTTTTTATATTTTGCACTCTATGATCTACTCTTTTGCATTTACGATACATATCATTATCAGTACCATCACCCTGCTTGCCGGTATCAGTACCATCGTGATGTCGGTTCATGGTTTGATCAAGAGAAGGGAATATACCAGGAGCGACCTGGCACTATCAGTTACCTTCAATGTGGCCCTGTATTTCCAGCTAATCCTTGGGTTTCTGATCTATTACCTGCTTCGGTCTCATCCGGAAGGAAGCATCTGGAAGGTGCCGAATACACAAAACGATGCTTCACTCAGGTTCTGGGCCATTGAGCACATTGCCCTGATGATATTTGCCCTGTTCCTTACACAGCTGGGCAGGGTGTTTATTAAGAAGTCAAAGGAACCATTCAGGAAATTCAGGGCCTCGCTTTTCTATTTTGGGACCTCCCTGTTTCTGATCCTGTTCTCAGTTACTATGGCCCTGTTTTTCAGGTAACCATTCCATTACCCGGACATGGCAGGGCGGCTTTTACTGCTTTAGTGCGGCTTTGGTAAAGATATAATCAGGGATATCCTGGTCGAACTTGGCACTCTTCACCCTGAATTCCGTACCGCTTCCATCTTTAAGCATATCTTTATAAACCATGGTCATGGGGAACCAGCGCCCCTGGATCTTCTGAACATCGGAAAGTGTGGTACGCTTGAGTAACTGACCACTTTTGGCATACATCTCCTGTTTCAGGGGGACAAAGCGCTCACTGTCCACCCAGATCTTTTGAGAATAGTATGCCACATCATCCACAATGGCGGTCAGGTTGAGCACATAGGTATCTCTGCCATCAATCTCCTCATGACCTTCAAGGGTGGCATCATAAATATCTGTAAGTTTCCTGTCGTCCATCATATCCTCGTAAGAAAGGTCAGATCCCATTACGGATTGGCGCAGCAGGTGACCTGATATCTGGATAATCCGGTCGGTGGATGGAGAATAGATCCACAATTGGTTTTCCAGCTTGAGCATTTTTGTTCCCTCTTCACGTGGGGGAGAGAGGTATTCGGTAAAGGACTGTTTGTCACCGACTGAATAGGTCCTGGAAGAGATGGTCCGGCTTGAACGCCGGCCATGGATGATCATATCAGATTCAAATATCCTGTTCCTGGAGGACATGTTCCTGTCAACGGTTTCCAGTATCTGTTTTGCATCCTGTGCTGAAACTCCCATGGCAACAGCCAGTAATGCGGGGATTATTATTTTTTTCATTTTTTTATTTAAGTATGATGATGTTAAATGCAATAATCAATCCAAAGGTGTCGCCTAGACCTCTAGTTCCTTGAATAACTGGGCGGTTTTTCGTTTATAAATGGCAAATCCTGCCAGAGCATTGCCCAATACCATGGCTACAACTCCCGGAATAAAACCCACTACATACATGGCCGGTGTAACCTGTGCCCGGAATACAGAAGGCATCATCATTCCAATGTTGCCTGTGATGGCAGAAAAATCCCAGCCGTGGGATTGCAGCCTGTAGTTGAGAGCCAATCCCAGGGCGGTTCCTACAATTGACCCAATAATTCCGATAAGGATGGCTTCGTAAATAGTGGTTTTATAGATATGCTTCTTCTCCTCACCCAGTGCCAGGCGCACTCCATATTCGCTGTACCTCCGCAGTCCGCCGAGCAGTCCTGTGTTCCAGAGGACGATGGACATGGCGATGACAAACACAAATATCATGATACTTACCATATTTTCGGCTATTACCAGATAATCAGACATTCCGGCAGTTTCGGCAAGCCTGATCATGACGGGTGAGAACTCATCACTTTCCACGCTGTACCTGGCATTAAAGGAATCTTCCAGTTTCCTGGCGGCGAGATCATCATAGGGTTTATCCTTGAAATAACCAAGGATCTCGGTGGCTGCATCGTCCATATCCAGGGCCATCTGTGCATCCTTTAGATCCATGAAAATGGCACCCCGGTCGATTGCTGTTACTCCGAATCTAATGGTACCGCTTACAATAAAGGTCTTGAACATCATGCTTCCGTTCATGGTGGATCCAAAAAGTGTTACCTCATCACCCGGAGACACATTGAATTTCTCTGCAAATTCATCACTGATCAGTGCTTCTCCTTCCTTCTGGGGCATTCTTCCCTTTACAATGGAGTTTTGAATACCCATCCTTTCCGCCTCTTTGCTATCCGGGGAGAGAAGATCAACAGCAGTTGCCATTGCCGGACCCTGAACGCGGGTTTCCCCATTCTCATCAGGAACATCCAGTAATCCTCCGGTCAATATTCGTTCCACCCATACCATATCCGGGTACTCCTGTTGTAGCTGTTTTTTCATTTCAGATACTCCAAGTAGGGAGAGGTCGATGGGCGCCTGGTCCTCGTTCTCAGCGTAAGCCCGGGTGACAATCTTCACATGACCGGTCGTAAATTTGGCATTCATATCGATCATATCGGTCATGATCCCTTTAAAGAATCCGCTCATAAAGACGGTGAGGAATACCCCCAGGGCAACAACTATGGCCGGCAACAGGCTCCGGCTTTTGTCTCGCAGTATACCTTTTAACAGAAATCGTATCATTGTAGTTTTCCTTTTAATGCTTCGGTTGGTTTCATTTTTGAGATCTTTCGTGCCGGCAGGTAGCTTACGATCGTAGCGGTAATAACCACGATGAGAACCGTGATCAGGATCAGCCGGATACTATAATAGGGATAGATGGCTTCAGCCAACGGGAGATCGAAGTTCAAGTCTTCGGCATAGGACATGGATATTCCCGCTTTATTCAGCCAGAGCAGTAGCGGGATACCATAAACAGATCCAAGTATGATGGCCAGGATGCTGTGAGCACCGCCCTCCACTGTAAATATACCCACCACCTGGGCCCTTGTCAGCCCCAGGGCGATATAAGTACCTATCTCCTTCTGACGCCGAAAAATAGAGAGGACCTGCGTATCAAAAATGGCAATCAGTGCAATAATAAGCAGCAATGCCTGGAGAATGGAACCACCTACCTTTTTCGACTTGATAATATTTTGCATATCCGTCAGCAGGAATTGGTTGTCTTTGAAATCCCACCCATCAAGCTCGCGGAACTGGAATTCTTTGCCGGCCACAAGCAGGGTCGCTTCGTTTCCCATTCCAAGCATCTCCTGAAGGGTATGTATGGGGAGGTAGATCTGTCCCTTGTCAACGACGGGAACATCACATTTAAAGATGGAGGCGATCTTTATATCTCGGGCGTCAAATGTGCCATTTTTATCACGCCACCGCACCAGGAGGTTGTCTCCCACATTCAGGTTTGCCGATTGAGCCATGCTTTTGCCTATAATGGCATAATCGGCGTCATTGTCATTCGGCAGGTCAGCCGTGGGTATTTTCAGGACGGTCTGGTCCGGATCGATGCCGCGAAGTGTAATACTTATTGATCTGCCCTGGGGATAGGCAGTGCCCTGGGCAACCAGTTCAGGCACCAGGTTCTTCTTATCAATTTCGGCTTGAATCCCGGGGGAGATAAGCTGGTGAGAGTCTTCGATTGTATAGGGGTCATACCGGTCATATGCAGGATGCCAGAATTGTCCCTCGCCTGTTTGCCAGGCCATCGTATCCCTGCTGCCCTGCCTGTTCCATCCATCTATCATTCCGTTATAGAAAATGATCAGGACAAAGGCAAAGGATAGGGCTATCACATTGAGCCAGGTTCTTAATCCTGCACCCAGTAAATTCTTAAATGCCAGTTTCAGTGAGAGCATGATTTCAGTTTTTGGAATTCTTAATTAATTCATCTTTTATGATCTGCCCGTCTTCAAGGGAGACCATCCTGTCCAGGTATTTCATTACCTTTTCGTCGTGGGTTGCAAAAACAAACGTGGTTTTCAACTCCCTGTTTAGTTTCTTCATGGTCTGGAGAATATGGTGGGAGTTTTTGGAATCGAGGTTGGCAGTAGGTTCGTCGGCAAGGACAATTTCGGGTCTCTTTACCATTGAACGCGCAATGGCCACCCGCTGACACTCCCCGCCCGATAGCATGGAGGGTTTTGACTTGATTTTATCGGTCAGGCCCACCCATTCGAGGGCATCCATCACCTTTTTCTTCCGCTCAGAGGCGGAGAGTTTCTGGAGCAAGAGTGCAAATTCAACATTTTCGTATACCGTGTACACCGGAAGCAGATTATAGGTCTGAAAAATAAATCCTATATGTTTGTTCCTGAGCATGGAGGATTGCTTGTGGCTCAGGGTAGCTATAGATTTGTCAAGAACAATGACCTCACCTTCAGAAGGTGTATCAAGGGAGCCGATAATATTGAGCAGGGTGGTTTTACCGGATCCGCTTGGCCCGACCAGACCAAGAAATTCGCCCCGGTCTGCAGTAAGGCTCAGGTTGTTCAGCGCTGTAAAATAACTCTTCCCGACGGGAAATCGTTTGACCAACTTTTCAATCTTAATAATTGAGGAATTTTCCATTGTATTTGGTTTAATGATTCTAGTGATTCAGTACAAACATGAGTTGAATGCCTCTACCGGCATATAAGTTCTGTTCAATCTCCTGTGTGGGGATCTTATAATCTTCGGGATTCCAGTAGGCTATCAGGTACAATGAGAAATACCTGAAATCCCGTTGCAGGTTGATAAAATTGTAAAGGCTGCTGTTTTTCCAATCGTAATAAACGATACCCTGTATATTGCTGAACAAGCCCAGGGGGTAGGAGAGAGACAGAAGGGAAAAAGTGAGCGGATCTTCAAACATAAAGGCATTCTCATCATAGGCAACCAGCAGTTGTTCAAAAATGGCATATAATCCATTCCCAATACCAAAGGTATAATCAACACCCATATTGAAAAGCTCCTGGTTGGCAAAGCTACCGAGGTTCTCATTACTGTTTACCCACGATCCCTCCAACCAGGCTCCTACTACAAGATCCACCTTGGCATCCAGCCCTATGCGGTTCTCCTGAACTTTGGCAAAGGAGGGTACAACTCCTTCAAGTTCCCGGGTATCCGAAACACGATGGTGGAATGATATTCCAGCCTCTCCTGCAGGGATCGGGGATTGAAACCTGCCTCCAAATTCAGGATATTTACTGTTGGTTCCTGCCACCTCCCATCCTTTCGGATCATTATTGCCATAAAGCATCCACAGCCAGATATTGGCATTGTTAAGAAAGTAGTATCTCCCGAGTGCGCCCCACACACCATCTGTAAGGTGTAATGGATCGCGAGGGTCCACCTGGTCAAACCACATCAGTGGTCTCAGGAGGGAGGCTGAACCGAAATTGATCTTTTGTAATCCAACCCGTACCTCAAGTTGACGGGACGAGAAGCGGGCCCATAACCTGTAAGGTTTAATGGCTCCGTTTGCCTCCAGGGTATCAAATGGATGGAATCCTATATTGCCATTCAGGTTGGCTGAAGCCTCAAAATCGATGAGTTGATCATGCTGCTGGTGTATTTCGTAGTTGAGCTGGGGGACGTATCTGCCGCCCGCATAAACAGGAAGATCCAGCCCACCGTTATAGAGGGCCCATGCCGAAAGCTGGCCTTTGATCATCAGGCTGTCCTGCGCAAGGAGCGTTCCCGGCAGTGCCAGAACGCAAAGGAGAGATAATATGTATTTGGCTTTTGGCATGATATTATTTGCGAGACAGGATCCCGTAAAAAAGAAAGTTTGTGATCTCCATCACCAGATCCTGGGGCTCGTCATACATGTTAATCAACGTCTCATTCTGGGCCATCTCCACCACGTGATTCATCATATACATGATAAACTCTACCTTCAAATTTTTTCTGATGTCGCCATTTACCTGGGCTTTCCTGAAATCTTCCAAAAACATCTGCATGGACTCTCCGGATAACTGTTCCAGGAAACTGATCATCTCCGGGTCATCATTCTGCACATACTCCCTGAAAAATTCGCTGCTCATTTCCTTGATCTGCTCCCGCTTCAGGTCAATTATGGCCACTACTTTTTCCGGGTAAGGGATATCGCTGGCTATTATATTTTTGTACCTGGTCATCGATTTGGTGAGAATATTATTCATGATGGTCTTCACAAGATCGATTTTGTTGTTGAAGTACTTGTAGTAGGTCATTTTACTTACACCAGCCTCCATGCAGATCTCCTCTACGGTGACCCGTTTAAACCCAAACTTCCAGAAAAGTTCTTTCCCGGTTGCCAGGATTTGCTCTCTTTTTTGATTGGACTCTTGGTTCATGACTATACGAAATAAGTAATATAAAACATCTTTCGTACAAATATACGGTAAATAATATACGATTATCAAGTAAAATCGTAAAAATCGCACATTAATTTTTAAAAAACCAATGAATAAAGGGTTTTGGAAGCGCACTGATCCGGGGGGTATTTATCTTGTAGTACCCACATGCGGTCAAGTTTCCATCAATCGACGACTGTGTTAGAGCGTTCTTGAGAATATAACCCTAAAGGTCAAATTCAAGCTTCTGGTCTTTGGCTTTAAATGATGAATACTCCACATTGACCCGGCCTTTCCCGGAAATCAGGAACTGGTATTCCACCTTTGCAAAACCAGGGATCTGGATAAATTGAATTTCTGGCCTGTATTCCTTGTAAACTGCCTGATTCATATATGGATCCAGCAGTTTTCCACCAGCCACTACATCTGCAGAAGATCCTGTTACTTTCAGAAGATCCTCACGGAGTGACTTGTTCTTAATGGCCGTGTAGGTTACAGTAGGTATGGCGTGATCATTCACCAGACGAATCCGTACCTGGTAAAGATCTTTTCCAATCTTCTCCTTACCCATTAACTCCAACTTGATTTCAGGGGTTTGCCCTGCTGAGAAGATTACCGCACTGGCATTTCTATGAACCAGGTCCTGAAGCATAAAAGGATGTGGCAATCGGGAGCTCATTTTTGTCCATCCTCCGATCTCAATCTCTCCATAAACAGGATGCATATATTTAGTCCAGGGTTTGTAGAGCTCACCCTGGGCTACATGGTCATTAAATTCCAGACGCTGATGATTTGTATCATCCTCGCCCTCCTGCCGGCTTCTTTCACCCGGTTTCTGCAGGTCCTCGTTCAGGGCATAGGTTTCAGATGAAGATTGAAACAACTCTCCCACAAAACCATAGGATCCTATAATATTACTCGTAAATCCTGTAAAATCCCCGTAAGTAGCGTATAGATCTTTCCAGACCACTAAATACTGGTACCCCGGGGTGATCATCTCACTGTTCTCACCCAGGTAGTCATAGACCCTCAGATCGCCGGAAGGGAACTCATCCTCATCTTTGGTCGAGGGTCCCCTCAGGTACTGCCCACCCGAATTATGAAAGGCCCAGACCATGATCACATTGGGCCGATCAAGCAAATATTCTGCTATGGCTTTAAGACCGGTCCCGGAAAACGGATAATAACCGGCCCCGCTCTGGATATAGTTCGGTGCCCAGTTGTAACCCCAATTCCTGTTGGGATCCAGATAGCCTTCGGCATCCTCATTGATCCTGCCATCACCATCGTTATCAATCCCCTCTCTCCCAAGCATGATCCATTCGCCCTTTTCTCCGGGCTTTACCCGCACCATGAGTCTTGGATCATAGGGATCAGTTTTATAATCGCCATTGGGATCCCGTTTTCTCATGGTACATATGTTCCCGTCCCCATCCAGATCATCGTAAAAATCCTCATCAAACAACCCGTCCCTGTCATCATCTTTGGGGCGGCGAATACTCCGGCTTGAACTGGAAGTATTGGGATCTTCAAAAAAATGATATCTGCCATCCACATTCACAGACGGAATGATATAGAAACTGTTTTTATCTACCAGGGAGGTGATCTGCTCGTTTTCACCATACTTGGTAAGCAAGCGGTTGGCCAGGTAAAGACAAACTTCTCCGGCCTGTACCTCATTGCCGTGAATATTACCATCCACATAAACCCCGGGTTTCGACAGGTGATCCCCGGTAAGGGGATTTGAAATGGTCAGTGCATATATGGCCCTGTGCTCATCGCTGTAACCAACCAGGTCGAGTGAGCTAAGTTCAGGGTAGGCCCGGTGAAGTGCCTGCATAGCTTCAACAAGCTGGTCATAGTTATAGTAACGGTCAAATCGAAGTGGAACCGTTATATTTTGAGCGGACAAGGATCCAACACTAAGTATTCCCAAAGCAATTATACCAACGAGGCTCTTTTTCATAATATTATCCTCCAATGTTTATAGTAAGCTCATCATGGCCAGCAGTTTTGCTATCCAGCTTCAACGTGATTTTTCCAGGTTTTTCTTTTTGAATGATCAGTGTTGTTTTGATACGCGAATGACCTTCAATACTGGTAATGGGGGTTCTTCGATATCCTGAAACAAATTCGATCTGTTCTCCTTCCACGGATAGGATTGCCGGTGCAGGTTGCATGTTCCGTTTTCCCATATTGGTTGGAAAAGGAATAAATGAGCGGTTTTCGGTCCAGATGTCCAGTTGATAGATCCCATTGCCCTTTTCACTTGTTTTCACTTCATAGATGTGAAGGCTGGGTAACTCCCGGGCCAGCTGGAAGATCCATGGTATTTGAATCTGTAAAAGTGAATCGGCCCATTCGCCGGGTGGAGTGGTACCAAAGTAGGGGACAAATCCACCGATTTCCACAGAGCCCAGCGTGGGGTGATCAAAGGCTTTCCATTCCACAAAACCTTTATGTTCGGGGTGATTGTCTGCGAAGGCAAGCATGGCCTGATCTAATGCGAGCTCACTCTGGCCAGTTTCTGCATCGCTCTTTGCAGTATCTATTTTGTTCATTCCCCAGAGGTCCATGCTAAATACCGGAACTCCAACCTGGAAGTACCCCCACAGTTCCAGGGAACCATCCGGGGCAGGCGCAGGTTCAATTCTTTCTTCCTGAACTCCCTTCTCCTTCAAATAAGATTTATAGGCTTTGGCATATTTTTTATAAAAAACAAGATCACCTTCCTGTGGATTCAGTACAGCACCCAGGTCGAGATAGCCTGCCAGAATGCCCTCATCAATATTTGATTGTGGGTTTTCCACCTTGAAAATTTCAACCAGCTCAGTGATGGTGTAGATCCGGTTCGTATTCAGGTTGAATTGCCTGGCCTGCCTTTCTGATAAACTGATTTTATTGAGGTCTTTTTCACCTTTTCTTTCTCCTTTGGGTGGGGTGTAGCACCAGTTTGTTGAACCTAATGAGACGATCATGGCGATGTCGGGATGTTCAAAAACAAATTTCATAATGCCATAGGCTTCAGGAGCCGATCCGGGAAAAAGGCCGCCACTTGTTGTAAAGTGTTTGAAGAACTGCGGGAAGTTGACACCAACGTTGGTACCACCGGGTCCATCCTCATTGAATTCTCCATCACCATCCTCATCGTTTCCTTCTGTATAGACACTATAAACCCCCTGTTCTCCTTTTTGTGGATCTGCTTTTCTCATGAGCCTGGGATCTTTGTCAGAGATGATCCATTCACCTGCCGGATCTATCACCCGCATCCTGGAAATCCAACCATCCCCGTTGAGATCGTTCACCCCGTCCTCATCGGTCTGGTCATCCCGGTCATCATTGGTCGGCATATCATTTCTGGGATCCTCATACAGGGGAGTTTCAAAAAACCTGGCTGCAGCATCCGGATTCCCAAGGGGTATGATATACCAATTCAGGGAATCAATATGCGCGGGATCCGAAAGAATTGTTTCTGCCAGAAAGATTGCTCCCTCTGTTGTCAGTGGCCTGTTTCCCTCCAGGTTTGCTCCAACAAAAATGGATGGAACTGTTTCCATATCTGGTTTCAATTCCTTCCCAATTCTGATCACATTCAGGGGTCTTTCACCCGGTGAGCTTGCAATTTTGACTGAGGTTACTATTCCCGGATGCGACGCCTCGATCTGTTTAATCCATTCCTGCACCTGGTCAGGCGTGTGATAAACACTGGACTGGGCCTGAGATAACTCAGGAAAGAGCAGGTTCAATAAAAGAAGGAAATAATTTAACAGGTGTACGAATCTTTTCATTGCGTAAGAGTTATGTGCATGAAGCTACTAAAAAATGGATAAAAACCAGGTCGATTTATCCAAACTCAGCTATGGATTGGAGAAATTCCATATTGACTATCTGGATGGTTTTGCCATAAATCTTCAGTATACCGTCCTTACGGAACTCACTCAAGGTCCGGATGACGTTTTCCGTGGTCATTCCCACATATTCGGCCATCTCTTTTCGAGAAAGCGGGAGTTCAAACTCCTCGGCATAAAATATGGTTCTGGCAAAATAGATGAGCAGGTAAGCCACCCTTCCCCTGAGATGTTTTTTCCTAATTACAAGGGATTCAAGTATAATCGTATCAGCAACCCGGCTCATTTTTCCAAGAAGGTTCAGGGCTAGTTTGCCGTTCTGAGAAATCAGTGTTGTGATATCCACCATCTTCAGGTTACAGGTGACAGAGTCCTGCAGTGCAGTTACGGAGTAGTTATAATTTTTAGTTGAAAAGACGCTCAGCAGGCTAACATAGTCCATGGGCCTTGCAATGGTAATAATCTGCTCTTTACCAGTTGGATCAGTACGGTATAGTTTGACCAGGCCACTTTTCAGGTAGGAAAAATCCTTAATTTTCATTCCCTCCTTGATGATGGTCTCTCCTGCCTGGAATTGTTTCTCCACCTTTCCGGAACAGACAATATTCATGTTTTCCTCATCCAGGTTCAGCATGAAAAGTTCCCTCAGCTCACATAATTCGCACGTACACCCTGGATCCATGAACTCTGTATTATATGCTCGTTAACATACTCTTGGATGATAGTTGTCATGATATGACAAATATCATATCGTTATTCGAATAACGCAAAATTACAAGTGTTATTTTTGGCCTCCGAACTCAATAAAAGCAAACAACAATTATATGAAAAAGATTTTAATACTGGGTGGTGGTACGGCAGGCACCATGATGGCCAACAAGCTTTTTAAATCACTGGATCGCCAGGAGTGGGAGATCACTGTTGTTGATCAGTTTAAGACTCACTATTACCAACCTGGATTTCTGTTTATCCCTTTTGGCATTTATAATAAGACTGATGTGATCAAACCAAAGGGAGATTTTTTCCCGGCTGGTGTAAAGGTGATCTACCAGGAAATTGACAGGATCGAAGGAGAAAAGAACAGGGCCTTTCTGGCTGACGGCACCACCCTGTCCTACGATTTCCTCATCATTGCTACAGGTACCCAGACCCGCCCGGAAGAGACTCCCGGACTTCTGGGCAATGAATGGCACAAAAGTATCTTCGATTTTTATACAGTGGAAGGTGCGGTTGCCCTGCAGCGCTTTTTCAAATCATGGGAAGGAGGGAAACTTGTTCTGTGTATATCAGAATTGCCCTTCAAATGCCCGGTAGCACCTATCGAATTTGTTTGCCTTGCCGAGGCATACTTCACAGAGAAGGGGATCCGTGACAAGGTTGATATCACTTACGTCACACCACTTCCTGGAGCATTTACAAAACCTATTGCCACAAAGATGCTGAGCCAGTTGCTGGAGGAAAAGAATATCAAAGTGATGCCTGAATTTTACCTGGAGAGCGTTGACAGCGATAAAAAGGTGATCAAGTCCTACGATGAGGTGGAGATCCCCTATGACGTTCTGACCATCGTACCTGTCAATATGGGGTCTGAGATGATCGAGAGAAGCGGACTTGGTGATGATATGAATTATGTGGAGACAGATAAGGAGACGCTTCAGTCCAGGAAGTTTGAAAACATTTTCGTCCTGGGTGATGCAGCCAATATTCCGACTTCTAAAGCAGGTTCTGTTGCGCACTTTGCTTCTGAGATCCTGTTTGAAAATCTGATGAATGCCATTGAGAACAGGCCGCTCACGGCCAAATTTGACGGGCATGCCAACTGTTATATTGAGACCGGATACGGTAAAGGGGCATTGATCGATTTCAATTACGATACGGAACCACTTCCGGGTACCTTTCCACTTCCGGGAATAGGACCATTCGGCCTTTTGAAAAATACCAAGATCAACCATTACGGGAAGATGATTTTCCGCTGGATATACTGGCATATACTCCTGGCGGGTAAAGAGATGCCTATTGAGGCGCATATGACCATGGCGGGTAAAAAGAACAATATTGATTAACCGGTACAATTATGGCAGAAAATACAACACAGCAAATTGCTGAATTGAACCAGAAGGTTGATATGATCCTGGAGTACGTCAATCAGCAAAGATTAAAGTCCCAGGCCCTGGATGACCTGATTGCAGATGCCTCTATCATTGGCAAGGATGCTTATGATTCCACTGTGAAAGCTCTGGATGCGCACGAAGTGGTACTCGATCCTGATCAACTCACAGAACTCGGGATCAGGCTTGCTCAGAACATTGGTAATTTCAATAGCATACTTGATACGATGGGCAGTGTGATGGACCTTGCGAAAGATGTGGGTCCCATTGCCAATGAGGTGATCATAGATACTACGAAGAAACTGCATGAATTTGAACAGAAAGGTTACTTCGAGTTTCTGAAAGAGTTTGGTGCTGTTATCGACAATATTGTGACCCATTACGGGGTCGATGATGTTCGCTTGCTTGCGGACAACGTGGTGGCAATTCTGGATTCGCTCAAGAACCTGACCCAACCGGAAATGCTTAAATCAATTAACACCGCAGTGAAAGTTTTCTCAATTATGGAGATGGATCAAATACCCGAATACTCCATCTTCAGAGTGATGAGGGAGATCAACAGGCCTGAAATGAAAAAAGCCTGGGGCTTCCTTCACACATTCCTGATAAACATGGCAAAGAGTACAGAAAACAAAAATTCATAAACACTAAAAAAAATAATTATGGCAACAAAAACCTATGCCGGTCAAACGGTTGAAGTAAATGATGAAGGGTATATGGCAGATCCTTCCCAGTGGAACAAAGAGATTGCAACTGAAATAGCTAAAGAGGATGGAATTGAACTTACGGATAAGCATTTTGAGGTGCTGGAATTCCTTCGCGCAGCCAATGAAAAGGGCGAAACACTGACCATCAGGCGGGTTGGTAAGTCAGGGATTATAGATATCAAAGGATTGTATCAGCTGTTCCCGGGTGGTCCTCTGAAGCTATCATCCAAGTGTGCAGGAATACCTAAACCGGCAAGTTGCGTTTAACCTGAAATACCGAAGATAATGGCTGAAATAAAAGAGAGTCCGTTAAAAAAAGTATGCATCATTTGTGCCAAGGGCGCTATTGAAGATGTATATGCCACCCTGGTCATGGCCAACGGGGCTGTGATGGAAGGAATTGAAACCAAGGTATTCTTTACCTTTTTTGGATTGGATGCAATTACCAAAAAGCAGATGAAAAGATTAAAAACCTCCACTGTCGGAAATCCGGCAATGAGGGCACCGGGCGGATTGCCGTTCCCAACCATCCTGGGGATGATCCCCGGTGTTGAGGCCGGTGTATCGGCAATGATGAAAAGCCAGATGTACAAACTGGATATTCCTCCCGTGGATGAATTCCTGGAGATGATCACGGCAGGTGGGGGTGAGATCTTTGCCTGCAAACTGGCAATGGATATGTTCAAACTCGAGAAAGAGGACCTTCATGAAGAGGTGAAGGGTGTGTTGACTGTTGGTGACTTCTATGCGATGTGTGGAGGGGAGAATACACAGATCATCTTCACATAGGCTCGTATTTGCCGGATCGCAACGTGCTATTTTGCTGCGCAAAAGAAAGCTTAATAAAGAAAGGGGGCTGTTTGGTTCCCTTTTGTTTCAATACGCTTCCCTGTCGGAGAGAGGGCTTATTTTCCGCCAAACTCCATCAGGTAGGCCTTGATGAAGTCATCCAGTTCCCCGTCCAGGACTGCCTGAACATTTCCTGTTTCATGGTTGGTGCGCAGATCCTTTACCAGTTTATAGGGATGCAGAACATAGTTACGGATTTGCGAGCCCCATTCTATTTTCATCTTATTCCCTTCTACCTCCGCCTGTTTTTTCCTTTTTTTCTGCAACTCTATTTCGTACAGATGCGACTTGAGGATACGCATGGCATTTTCGCGGTTCTTCAGCTGTGAGCGGGTTTCAGTATTATCAACGGTAATTCCGGTGGGGAGGTGGCGAATACGCACGCCGGTCTCCACTTTGTTTACGTTCTGTCCGCCTGCTCCACCTGAACGGAATGTATCCCATTCAATATCGGCCGGATTCACAACAATTTCAATTGAATCATCAATAACTGGAGTAACAAATACAGATGCAAATGAGGTATGCCTGCGGTTATTGGAATCAAAGGGTGAGAGGCGCACCAGGCGGTGTACTCCTGTCTCACTTTTCAGGAATCCGTAGGCGTAATCGCCAGTTACTTCAATGGTTACAGATTTGATCCCCGCTTCATCACCCTGGACCATATGAAGTTCCTTCAGCTTATAGTTATGTTTTTCTCCATAGCGGAGATACATGCGCATAAGCATTTCTGCCCAATCCTGACTCTCAGTTCCACCAGCCCCTGAGTTGATCTTCAGAATGGCTCCCAGGCTATCCTCCTCATTACGCAGCATATTTTTGGATTCCAGCTCTTCAGTAAGTGAGCGTGCTTTAGAATATTGTGCGATGACCTCCTCTTCTGAGGATTCCCCGGCTTCTAAAAATTCACTCAGTACATTCAGGTCCTCGACAGCTGTTTTGACGGTTTTAAATCCCTCCACCCAGCTTTTCAGTTGCGCAATTTTCCTCAGTTGTTCTTCTGCTGATTTTGGATCGTTCCAGAATTCCGGATCCTGTGTTTTTTGTTCCTCTTCCTCTATTCGTATGGTTTTGCCATCCACGTCAAAGATGCCTCCTTAACGCAACCAGGCGATTGTTAAGATCTTTGATCTGATCTGTTGCTATCATATAAAAGAAATTTCAGCAAAGATAGAAAAGAACTAATCAATACCTTCCATGTTCAGGATCTGATGGATCAGGTCCGATTCAAAACCACGCTGTGCTGCAAACCTGAATAACTTACCTTTCCTTTTGAAAAGATTGGGCTCTTTAAGGGAGGCTGACTTTTCTGTTATGAGCTTATGACATAGCTGGAAATAGTGCTCCTGATCAATCTGGTCCAGGGCTTCATCGATTGTCACCTGCGGTATCCCTTTCTGACGCAACATGACAGCCAGTTTGATCCTGCCCCAGCCATTAAAACGAAATTTATCACGTACATAAAAGGTGGCATACCTTTGATCATCCAGGAATTTCTCCTTCTTTAGCAATTCGATGATCTTTTCTGTATCATCATCAGTAACGTTCCAGGTTTTCAATTTCTCCCTGATGTGACTGCTGCATTGTTCTTGTTTGCTGCAGAGTGCTGCAGCACGTTTGAGAGCAGCATTATATTCCACTTGTTCTCCTGCTGACATGGATATATCTATCTTTTTCGTGAATGTCTCTGAGGATCTGTACCCTGCCGAATCCCTCCTTTTTAAAAACTCCTGCAGTTTCTTTGCCCAGCATCTCATTCATCTCCACCCAGGCCTCCCCATTTTCTGTAAGGTGCGAATTACAAAAAGAAGAAATGGCCCTGTAAAAAATAAGTGGATCATCATCCTCCACAAAAAGAGCAGAATCGGGTTCAAATCCTGTCACATTGTATGCCATGGACTTTTGTTCACTTAATCTTACATACGGAGGGTTGCTGACCACAAGATCAAACCGATCATCCGGATCCATTGTATCCTGATTCAACAAGTCCATTTTCATCCAGTTGACCTGCAGGCTATTCCGTCGGCTGTTCCTTGCAGCCAATGACAGAACTTCTGCATTGAAATCCAGGCCCCAGACACCTGCATCCTGAAAGTGGGCTTTAAGAGCCAATGCAATACAACCTGAGCCGGTTCCCAGGTCGATGATCCTGCTGACAGGTTGGATAGTAGACTTAATTATATGATCCACCATCTCTTCGGTTTCAGGCCTTGGTATCAACACATTGCTATTCACCTCGATCCTCAGGTCACAGAAAAATGTGTATCCCAGGACATATTGAATGGGTTTTCCGGTTCGAAGTTCAGTTACAATATCGTTGATTTGTGCAATCACTGGCGTAGCAGGAGGCTGGTCGGGATTGAGCAGGGTCTCCTCCATCGGGTAACCGATATGGTCCAGAATGATCCGGGTAATGGATTCAGATTCATTTTCAGTGTATATTTGTCGAAGTTCCGACAACAGGAAGAACCTGATCTGGTTCAGTGTGGCACGGTTTTGGAGCATAAATCAAAAATAGTAATAAAAGCTACTGCGTTGATCACGGATAGAGATAAATTATATATGCACCGTTGTTTTGAACTGGCGCGTAAAGGCCTGGGAATGACCATGGCAAATCCACTTGTCGGGGCAGTTATTGTTCATGATGACCGGATCATAGGTGAGGGATACCACCATGAATATGGAGGCCCGCATGCCGAAGTGAACGCGATTCGGTCAGTGAAAGATCCTTCCCTTTTTCCCCATTCTACGCTCTACTGTAGTCTCGAACCGTGTTCCCATCATGGCAAAACTCCACCCTGTTCCATTCTCATCCACCAGAAAGGATTGAGAAGGGTGGTAGTATCCAATCTGGATCCGTTTCCAAGTGTCAATGGCAAGGGCATCAAGTATCTTGAAGATGCAGGCATTGAGGTCGAGAGGGGATGTCTCGAGGAGGAGGGCCTCCACGTGAACCGCAGGTTCTTTCACTATGTTAATTACAAAAGACCATATGTTATATTGAAATGGGCTAAGACTGCAGATGGATTTATCGATCACGAACGTAAACCCGGTGACAGGGAGGGTCCAGTGTGGATCAGCAACGAGGTGACCAGGACGCTCGTTCATAAATGGAGAAGTGAGGAGTCCTCTATCATGGTAGGCACCAATACAGTAATAACCGATGATCCTACTCTGACTGTTCGCAGATGGTCGGGTAACAATCCGGTCCGAATTACCCTGGACAGGAATGGAAGGTTGCCGGAGGATGCGCACATCCTGGATGGTGAGGAGGAAACCATCGTATTTTCAGGACCTAAACGAAACTATTCAGGTAAGATACAGATGGTGCATGCCGATCCTTCATACCAGATGGTTGATGTGATGGAAGAGCTGTTCGACCGTCAGATTGTCTCAGTTCTGGTGGAAGGGGGAGCAAAACTTCATCAAACTTTCCTTAATACAGGGCTCTGGGACGAAGCCAGGGTATTTACAGGTAAGATGCAATTTACCAGGGGAGTAAAAGCGCCTGAGATCGAAGATAAACCTGATGAGATATATCGATTTGAAGAGACTAAACTGGAAGTGTTCAGGAACAAACTGAGTCAACTTCCATAATGAAGCACATTAAGAAACATTTATTCAAAAAGTTACGTACAATTTTCTAGTTTTGTTGTTATACTTACAGGCCGCGCATAAAAATGAAAAAAATAGCATATATATGGGTTCTTTTGTCACTTGTGATCACATCTCCTGTTCTGTCACAATCGGCCAGGCAGTACTTTAAAGCCGGGGATGATTTTGCAAAGGCAAATAATTATAAGGATGCTATTGTGCAGTATACCAGGGCCATTGACCTGGATCCCGATAATGATAAAGCATATATACAACGGGCAAGCGCTTACTCCAGAATCGGTGACCATAAAAGTGCCGGTGAGGATTATGACCGGGCACTGGTCTTTGATGAGAAAGATGCGGAGATCTATTATTTCTCCGGACATGAATGGCACCTGTACGGGGATAATCCCCTGGCCCTGCGAAGACTGAACATGGCTATTGAATTAAAAGGAAATTTTCTAGAAGCTTATCAGGTAAGGCTGGCGGTTAACATGTCCCTTGGCCGGTATGAAGATGCACTGGGAGATGGGGAAAAGCGTCTGAAGCTGAAGGAGGATGAAAATGCCTATTTCGATCTTGCGCAGGTATATGAGAAGCTGGAGATGTTCAATGAAGCTGATGAGGCGTACCGGCAGTCCCTCCATGAAAACAGCAGGGTGGTAGAAACCCATTTTGAATACGCGCAACTTTTATACCAGCGTGAGAATTACCAGGCAGCTTTCAATGAACTAAGCGTGGTACTTCAGATGGACCCCAATCACCTGGAAGGCATCCTCCTGCAAAGCAAGGTGTTATCGGCTCTTGGCAATTATCTCAAGGCAAGCGAAACGCTTTCCATGGCATCGGTGCACTATTCCGACGAACCATTGATCTATATTTATCGGGGTGATATTAACAGTAAGTTGAATCAACCTGGTTACGCCATTATTGACTATTCAAAAGCTATTGAACTCGATCCCGGGAATGCAGAGAATTACTATAAACGTGGAGAGGCCTATGAAACGATACGGGATTATGAGAAGGCGGTTGCAGATTATGAAAAATTGCTCGCGCTGTCAAAGTATGATGGCACCGCCCAGCGTCTTCATGACGAGGCTATACGGAGGATGTTTGAGCTGAACAGGGAGAAAAACAAACCAAAAGTTACACTGGTTGATCCGCAATCCAATGACGCCAACACCATAGATGTTTCCAGAGAGATCAATCTGTTGAATGTGACCGGTGCCATTTCAGATGAGAGTGATATAAAATCTCTCCAGGTCGATGGATTTTCTGTTCCCGTTGTTAAGAGCGACGAAGGATTCACCTTCCGGGCCAGTGTGGACCTCGCCGGTTCCAACCAGATAACGGTCCAGGTTAAAGATATCTATGATAATACGGAGACAGCTATATTTTCCATCAGGCGAACTGAAATTGATGCCCCTGTAGTCAGGATGATTGCACCCTATGGTTCCGAAAATAATATCCTATATCTCGATAATAATGATCCGCTGATCTATGTTGAAGGAAAAATAGAGGACGAGAGCAAGATCACTTCAATATATATTGATAGTGTTATGGCCAGTTATATTCCCAGTGATCTGAACCCCAATTTCACCGCAACTTTGGATATTAAAAACAAAAGCAAGATCACAGTGGCGGTTGAGGACGAATTTGGAAACAAGTCAGAAATAGAATACAAACTGAACCGGGATGCACAGGCATTCGAGAATAATCCAATGGGGAAAACCTGGGCCGTATTTATTGAGAATTCTGATTATGACTCATATTCCAGCCTGGATGGACCTGTCAAAGATGTGACATTGATGCGTTCCGCACTTGCAAAATATCAGATTCATAATGTGATTGATAAAAAGAATATGACCAAAGCCGAGCTCTCTAAATTTTTCTCTATTGAATTGAGGGATATGATCAGGAGCAACCGGGTCAACTCTTTAATCATCTGGTATGCCGGTCACGGAAAATATGTCAATGAAAGTGGTTACTGGATCCCTGTGGATGCCTCCAGGGATGATGAATTTAGCTATTATAACATCAATGCACTAAAAGCTGCCATGCAGGGGTATTCCAGTACGCTTACACATACGCTAGTTATTACAGATGCCTGCGAATCCGGGCCCAGTTTTTACCAGGCCATGCGCTCAGGGTTGAGGGAACGAAGCTGTGAGGACTGGACCTCCACAAAATTTAAATCATCCCAGGTGTTCTCTTCAGCAGGATATGAACTGGCCGTAGACAATAGCCAGTTTACCAGGACATTTGCAAATGTGTTGATCAATAATCCCGGCACTTGTCTTCCCATCGAAAATATAGTTATGAAGGTGACTGAGGCAGTTGAGAATAATACCAATCAGACTCCACAGTTTGGAAAGATAGCCGGACTCGAAGATGAAGATGGCACCTTCTTCTTTATACCAAAGGATTATTAATGGACGTTGATCCTAAATAAGGGCATCAAGTTTCCCGACGATGGTGCTTTTAGGTACAGCCCCCACTTGCTTGTCAGCAACTTCCCCGTTTTTGAAAAAGAGAATAGTAGGGATATTTCGTATTCCGTATTTTGCCGTTATGCCAGGATTGCTGTCCACATCAACTTTGGCTACTACTGCTTTGCCTTCATAATCCACACCAACTTCTTCGACTATCGGTCCCACCATACGGCATGGGCCGCACCATTCAGCCCAAAAATCCACTATCACAGGTTTGTCTGATTTCAGTACCAGTTCTTCAAAGTTGCCATCGGTTGCTTCTAATGCCATGGTTATTTATTTATTGTAAAGAATTATAGATCAAAAGTATAAAAAAAATAGTTATGCGAAGCGAAATTCAAATTCCGGATTGTCTTTAAGAAAGTTAATAAAATCATCAGTCAGCATCACCTGCCTGTTACGTGAGAAGAGGTTTATGTTCACATTGCTTTCAGGATCGTATACCTGGAACTTCAGGATCTTACCGTTGTCCTTCACCGTGTGGGTTTCAATAGAGTCAATAAGGTCGTCTGTAATATTGTTAATGTTCAATGAGATATCGACCGACTTCACCAGTTTGTCACGGATATCGGCAAGCATATATACCATCTTTAATTTCAGCGAATAGATTTTTTTATTGGGTTCTTCCCTTGGGCTCCATTCATTGACTGTCGCACGGATCATCAATGCAATATCGGGCAGGAAATATTGTTTAAATTTAACATAATCATCATTTTTCAGTCTCAGGTTATAGGTATCGGTATAGTCCTCCAGCTGGGCGAGCAGGTAAGGTTTATTGCGCCACTGATCAATCCCGTCCCTGGCGCTTTTCACCATGCCACAGAAAACCACATCCCTTCCGCTGAATTGTTGCAGATCCTTTAGTTCTTCAAGTTTGTTTGGACAGAATGCCTCGATCTCCAGTTTGAACCTGTCCAACGGATGCGAGGAGAGGTAGAATCCCAACAGATCTTTCTCGTGTTTACAGGTGGTTATATCTTCCCACCGATTTACTTCAGGGGGTTCCGGTTTTAAGATGGCGATGGAACTGATCTCGCCAAAGAGATTCTGCTGTGGTGTGTTTTTTTCATACTGGATCTTGCTGCCATACTTGATCAGTTGTTCTATAAAGGTGGGATCTTCTTCATCAATGGTATCCAGATACTGACTCCTGGATATATTCCCGAAACAGTCCAGTGCCCCGGCAACGGCCAAACCTTCAAAATTCTTCCTGTTCAACTGGTGCAGGTCGTTTCTCTCCACAAAATCATAAATATCCCTGAAGGGTCCGTTCTTTATTCTCTCCTCGATAATGCTTTGGACGGCATTCTCACCTACACCCTTTATGGCCCCAAGACCGAACCGGATATCTCCTTTATCGTTGACTGTGAACCTGGTGTTACTTTCATTCACGTCAGGACCCAGTATGGAAATACCCATTCGCCTGGACTCGTCCATAAACTGCCCGATCTTTTTAATGTCGGTAATGTTACGGCTCAGTACCGCAGCCATAAATTCCGCCGGGTAGTTCGCCTTTAGATAGCCGGTCTGGTAGGAGACATAGGCATAGCATGTCGAGTGTGATTTGTTAAATGCATACTGGGCAAAGGCTTCCCAATCGGTCCAGATCTTATCTATTTTCTGCTGTGAGATACCATTTTTCTTACATCCTGCCTCGAACTTTACCTTCAGTTCGTCCATCATCTTCTTGATCTTCTTTCCCATGGCCTTCCGCAGCGAATCAGCTTCACCTCTCGTGAATCCGGCAAGTTTTCTTGAGAGCAGCATGACCTGTTCCTGGTAGACAGTGATCCCGTAAGTATCTTTAAGATACTCTTCCATCTCGGGGAGATCGTACTCTATTTTCTGTTTTCCATGCTTCCTGTTAATAAAGGAGGGAATATACTCCATAGGACCGGGCCTGTAAAGTGCATTCATAGCGATCAGGTCCTCAAAACGGTTGGGTTTGAGTTCCTTCAGGTATTTTTTCATTCCAGGTGATTCAAACTGGAACAATCCCGTAGTATCTCCCCTGGAGTACAGATCAAAAGTGTTCTGGTCGTCCATGGGCAGATGATTGATATCCACATCTATTCCCCTGGATTCTTTAATATTGGCGATAGCATCTTTAATGATCGACAGTGTCTTCAGACCCAGGAAGTCCATCTTGAGCATTCCCACATCCTCCACGAAATGACCGTCAAACTGGGTAACAAGCAGGTCGGAATCCTTAAACTTACAGACTGGCAGATGCCGGGTCAGGTCGTCCCTCCCGATGATCACACCACAGGCATGCAGACCGACCTGCCTGACCGATCCTTCCAGGCGCTGGGCTATACGGAGTGTATTGGAAATGAGCGGATTGGGAGATTTGCGTTCTGAATTAAGATCGGGGATCTCCTCAAATGCTTTAGCAAAGGTAGTCCCGGGCCGTTCAGGAACCATCTTAGCAAGCCGATCCGCTTCAGGCAGGGGGAGCTTCTGTATTCTGGCCACATCACGTATGGCCATTTTCGCAGCCATGGTTCCGAATGTTATTATTTGCGCTACCCTGTCGTGCCCGTATTTGTTCACAACCCATCTGAGAACCTCATCACGACCGTCTTCATCAAAATCGATATCAATATCGGGCATGGAGATCCGGTCAGGATTCAGGAACCGTTCAAAAAGAAGATCGTAACGGATTGGATCTATATCGGTGATACCCAGGCAGTATGCTACTGCTGAGCCTGCGGCTGAGCCTCTTCCCGGCCCAACTGAAACACCCATCTTCCGGGCGGCTGCGATGAAATCCTGGACAATAAGAAAATAGCCGGGGAATCCCATTCGCTGGATGGTACTCAGTTCGAAATCGATTCGCTCCCTGATCTCTTCTGTAATTTCGGGATAACGCCTGGCAGCACCTTCATAGGTAATGTGTTTCAGGTATTCGTCCTCATTACTGAAACCTTCCGGTAACGGGAAATAGGGCATTACCGGTTTGGTGTTCAATTCATACTGTTCAACCTTTGCTGCTACCTCAAGGGTATTATTCAGAACTTCTGGCAGATCGAAGAAGACCTCCTTCATTTCAGCCTGGGTTTTAAACCACTCCTGCCTGGTATAGCGCATACGGGTAGGATCATCCAGATCCTTTCCGGTGTTCAGACAGATCAGATGGTCATGGGCTTCAGCATCCTCCATATTTACGAAATGCACATCATTGGTGCCTACACATTTAATACCATGCTTTTTACCGAGCTCCAGAAGGGTGCGATTAACAAAGACCTGGTCATCAAAAACCAATTTGTTCATACCGGGATCATCGGTCCTGTGCCGCATCAGTTCAAGGTAGAAATCCTCACCAAAGATCCCCCGGTATTCAAGTGCAATTTTCTCCGCCTTTTCCACGGTGCTGTTCATAATCGCCTGGGGGATCTCTCCTCCAAGGCATGCCGAGAGACAGATGATACCTTCATGATACTTTTCAAGGAGCTCCCTGTCGATCCTCGGTTTGTAGTAAAACCCTTCTGTCCATCCCAGCGAAATCATGGTGATCAGGTTCAGATAACCCTGATGATTTTTCGCCAGCAGAACTACATGGTAGGAACTATCCAGGTTCTTATCTTTTTTTGAACGCCTGTTTCTGGAGGCAATATATGCTTCACATCCAAGAATGGGTTTGATACCCCGTTTGGTTGCCTCATTATGAAACTCCTTGATCCCAAACATATTGCCATGGTCAGTAATGGCCACTGCACGCATTCCGTCCTCAATGGCTTTTTTCAATAGTTCTGGAATACTGGCCGTACCATCCAGGATGGAGTACTGTGTATGGACATGCAGGTGACAGAATCCAGCCTCTACCAGTTGCTCCCTGTCCAGGTCCCTGGTCCGATCTACCCGCTCATCGCTGGTTTCCTCGCCCTCTTCCCAGTTGGACTGGTGGATCAGTCCATAAGGTCCGATCTTTCCCTGGTTCTTTGAAATAAACCGGCTAAAAAGCTCCGGTGTGAATCCCACGAAGTCAGGGGATATTATTTTTTTCCGGAGCAATTCGAAGAAACACCTGGCGGTGGCTTCCACATCGGCAGCTGCATTGTGCGCTTCCATAAACTGCTCCTCAAACAGGAATTCATAAAGCTCCATCAGTTTAGGAGGTTTATATTTTCCTCCACGGCCACCAGGCAGTTTCATCTGGTCGGTAGTTGACCGCATGGTACAGATCTGCTTTTTCTCCAGAAATGTTGTGATCACACCTTTTCTGATGAATTCTGCACCCAGGGCATTCATATCAAAACTGACATTGTGCCCGATCAGAACTGTCGATTTTGATACGGATTCATTGAATTTAACCAGCGCTTCTTCGAGTGGTAAGCCGAACTTACTGGCTTTCTGGGTGGAAATTCCATGGATCTTTTCTGCTGCATAAGGAATCTCAAACCCTTCGGGCTGGATCAGCAGGTTGTGATGCTCTGTAATGCCACCGCTTTCATCGTGCAATTGCCATGCAATTTGCACTACCCTTGGCCAGTTATCTACTTCTGATACAGGAGCATTATCTCTTTTGGGTAACCCGGTGGTCTCGGTATCGAAAACTAAAAACATGGATAGTAAAGTTAGCCTAAATAGTGCCAAAAAAATCTCATGTTAATAATTTATTGGCAAGTATTGGCAAGATTTTTGCTTATATTTAAGCGATGAAAAAGTCTTCAATATTCATTATAGGAATTCTGGTGGGTACTCTTTTTCTAGCCCAGCCCCTGTTCTCGAGACCGGTGGAAGACCCCTATGGTGTTGATAAGGAGACAACCGAAATTAAAGTTTTCCCTAACCCATCCGACGGCCGGTTTCAACTGGCTTTTGATTACAGTGGAAAGGAGAAGGTCACTGCAAAAGTATTTGACATTACCGGTAAAATGGTTAGGAATATTACCGAAAAACTTGAGATCGGTGAAACCTCCGTTACAGCAAATATCGATTTGGAGACTCCCAGCTCGGGGATATATTTTATCAGAATTGAGATGGGCAATCAACTTCTTACCAAGAAGATCATCATCAGGTAAGTTCCGTACCTATTAATTCCCTAAGAATCTTTGCATATTATATGATTAATGCTACCTTTGCGGACGCTAAAAAATGTAGGTATTTAATCATTTTAAATTAAAGAGTATGCCAGCAAAAATCAGATTACAAAGACAGGGTCGCAAGTTTCAGGCGATCTATTCTATTGTAGTATCTGATAGCAGGGCGCCACGTGATGGTAAATTTATTGAATCGTTGGGTCAGTATAACCCCAATACCAATCCTGCTACCATTATTTTGGATTTCAACAAGGCCTTAGAATGGCTGCAGAAAGGCGCTCAACCTACGGATACCTGTAGAGCTATCTTATCCTACAAGGGAGTATTGTACAAGAAACACCTGCTTGAAGGTGTAAGAAAAGGAGCTTTTGATGAAGCAGAGGCTGAAAAAAGGTTCCAGGCATGGATGACTGAAAAAGAACAGAAAATCCAGGCCAAAGTGGATCACCTTAAAGCCACCCAGGATAAACTCCAGAAGAGTCGCATCGAGGAGGAGACTAAGATCAAAGAAGCCAGGGCAGAGGAGATATCAAAAAAACGTTCCGAGTTAATTGAGAGAGAGACCGCTGCCACAACCGGAGCAACCGAAGCAGCTGAAGCAGTTGAAGCAACTGAAGCTGCTGAAGCAGTTGAAGCCCCGGAAAAAGAGCCTGTGGAAGAGGTAGCAGAGGAAATCCCGGCTGCAGAAGCAGAGGAAACCCCGGTTGCAGAAGCAGAGGAAACCCTGGCCGCAGAGGCAGAGGAAACCCCGGCCGCAGAGGCTGAGGAAGCTCCGGCAACAGAGCCTGTGGAAGAGGCAGCAGAGGAAACCCCGGCCGCAGAGGCTGAGGAAACCCCGGCAGAAGAGGCCCCTGAAATAATAGCCGAAGCCGAAGAGCCGGAAGAGGAGCCTAAAAAGGAGAAGTAACTATTACAAAAATGTTGGATCCGGAAGGAGAAAAGGCAGGGAAAATTTCCAAGCCATCCGGACTCCGGGGGGAGGTAAATATCATACTCGAACCGGAAGCATGGATCCACATAAAACCTGATATCCCGCTGTTCATTGATATTGATGGGCAGCGGGTTCCTTTTTTTGTAGAAGAAGCAGAACTTGTTTCGAAGGATCATGCCATAGTCAAGTTTGAGTTTATTGATACCCTGGAATCCGCCAGGGAAGTAACGGGTTGTTTTCTCTATTTTGATCCATGGCAAAGATCCGGGTCCCCGGACACGGCAAATGACCTTTCATACCTTACCGGTTACATGGCCTCAGACAGGGAGAGTGGATTGCTGGGTAAAATAATAGACTATCTGCCACATCCCATGAATCCGGTATTTGTCATTGCATCTGAAAAGGGCGAGTTGATGGTCCCTGCTGTCATGGATTTTATTGAATCGATCAGCCCTGAAGCACAATCCGTACAATTTATTTTACCGAGCGGACTTACTACATTGTAACATTTCTTTTTTGATCGCGTCTTTGGTGTAGATGAATCTTAACCAATAAAGGATATGATGAAAAAAGTTATGTTTCCAATGATTGCAGTACTGGCTCTGCTGCTTTCATGCAGTTTCATGAGGCCCGATTTCCCCAAAGAGGATGTTAGAAAGCTTGATACATTCACCGGTATTGGCGTAGGTGTCTATGCTGATGTATTTTATACCCCTGGCAATAACCATGAGATCAGGATTGAAGGTGAGGACAGAGATGTGGGGGACCTGATTACTGAAGTAAAAAATGGATTCCTGCAGATCAAATATGATGACTGGCGGACGAAGCGTTCCAAACTGACCATTTACATTACATCACAGGAACTGGATGCTGTAAAGATGTCAGGCTCCGGCCATTTTGAAGCCAAGGATCCGATCCAGGCAGATGAGATGGAACTGGCGGTATCAGGAAGCGGAAATATACTGTTCGAGAATCTGGAAGCCGATGAGATTGATGTGAAGATCTCAGGGTCCGGTAATGTTGAACTGGTAAGTGGCAATGCTGATGAGATGGATACCAAGATCAGCGGTTCAGGCAAACTGAACGCAGAAGATTATGTTGTGGATGAATTCTCAGCTGCCATCAGCGGCTCGGGCAGTGCAAGGATTACTGCTGAAGAAGCGCTTGATTCGAAAATTTCGGGAAGTGGTAAGGTTTACTACCATGGATCACCACGTGTGAACAGTGTTTCCTCAGGTTCAGGAAAAACAGTTTCACTATAAAGATTCGGAGCACCCCTGCCTCAAGGAGGAAGGGGATACAGGAGCGGTTGTTTAAACAACCCCCGCAGGCTGCCTGGAATCAGGCAGCCTGTTTTGTATGTAATCGAAGGCATCCGATAAAAAGTTGACTATTACCGCAGGGTGGTGTATGTGCCGTCTGCCTCCAGTTTGATGATTTCAGAGGGCGCCGGGTTTCTGGTTTCATCCTGGCGCCAATCCACAATGTAGTCTACCTGATTGCGGATGGCAGATTTGATGTTATGAAAAGCAGATGGATATTTTTCTCCCGAGATATTGGCAGAGGTTGATACAATGGGACGTCCGGTGATTTCAATCAACTTCCTGCAAAATTGATCTGAAGTAATACGTATACCAATGGACCCGTCCTGAGCTAACAGGTTATCTGCAAGATTACGGGCCCCCGGGTAAATAATGGTGGTGGGATTTTTGGTTTTCCTGAGAATTTCAAGCGCCAGAGGGGGGATCTGATCAAGATACTGCTCGAGCATGGCCGGACCGTCTATCAGCACCAGCATACTTTTACTGTCGGCCCTCTGTTTGATACGGTAAATACGGTTAACACTCACCGGGTTGGTGGCATCGCAACCAATGCCCCAGATGGTATCGGTCGGATAGAGAATAATTCCCCCCGAGACGAGAACCTCTCCTGCATTTTTGGCCTCACTATTAAGCATTATTGCATTCAAGATAGACATTGTAAAGAGAAGGGATGGTTTGGTCTTCCCTGAATTTCAGGGCATGGACTTTCCCTCCCCTGATCAGTTTCCGGCGTATTTCGGGTTGCTCCAGCACCTGTCTGATGGCATAGGCAAGCGCCCCCGGATCATTGGGATCAACCAGTAATCCCCCTTTCCCGGCAGTCTCTTCAAGGCATCCTCCCCTTGTTGTTATTACGGGGACGCCAGAGTTAAGGGCTTCCAGGATTGGAATGCCAAAACCCTCATATAATGAAGGGTAGATAAAACCGGCAGAACCCTGGTAAATGGCCGGCAGATCGGTGTTTCGAACATGATCGAGGAAGAGGATATTTTCCAGCCTGTTATGCTCGATATATTGCTTTACGCACTTGAAATAGGATGTCTTCCTGCCTACCACCACCAGCGGGAAATCGATTTTGGCCTGGTAGAGGGCCTGGACGATGCTCAGCAGGTTTTTCCTTTCCTCAATGGTCCCCACGTAAAGCAGATATTCGTCAGGCAGATTAAACTGCTGCTTTCTAAACTGCATGGTCTCTTTGCTGACCCGCTTGTAAAATTGATGGTGACATCCCTGGTATACCACCCTGATCCTGCTTTCATCTACCCCCAGGAAGCGAATAATATCCTGTTTGGTTTGTTCACTGACAGCAATAATTCTGGTCGCTGCCCGGGTCCCATACCTAATTTTCTGTTCGTATATTTTGCTGTTAATGGATCCATACATTTCGGGATGTTCCATGAAAATCAGGTCATGTATGGTGATAACTGTTCTGACACTGCTCTGGTGAATTCCATAGGGCAGTTCGTTGCTCAGGCCGTGAAACAGATCAATGGCGTCCTTGTTGAGCCTGTGAGTTAACCTGAAGGTGCGCCACAATGAACCGGATCTTCTCCATGGACCCCTGCCCGGTTTAACAATGGAACTTTTAGCCGGTTTTATAAAGAGTTTATCATCTTTTATTCCGGGAGTATACAGAAAATATTTATTTTCCGGATAGAGGCGGCAAATATTGGATATGATGTACCTGCTGTAACTACCCAGGCCGCTGTAGTTATGAAAGGCTCGCTTGGCGTCAAATCCAATCCGCATTATACAGCCACATTGTATTCCCTGAGGGCATTATTCAGGGATGTTTTCAGGTCGGTTGATGGTTTACGTTTCCCAATAATCAGGGCGCAGGTTACCTGGAAATTCCCTGCAGGGAAAGATTTAGTATAGGATCCCGGAATAACTACGGACCGGGGTGGGACCACTCCCCTCATCTCAACAGGCTCATTCCCGGTCACATCAATGATCCTGGTAGAGTTGGTGATAACCACATTGGCACCGAGGACTGCTTCGGATTCGACTCTTACACCCTCTACCACTATGCTTCGTGAACCAATAAAACAGTTGTCTTCAATAATAACAGGTGCTGCCTGTACGGGTTCCAGCACACCTCCAATCCCGACTCCTCCGCTCAAATGAACGTTTTTTCCTATCTGTGCACAGGATCCGACTGTTGCCCATGTGTCCACCATGGTCCCTTCATCCACATAAGCTCCGATATTTACATAGGAGGGCATCATGATAACTCCTTTAGAGAGATAGGCACCATATCTTGCAATGGCATGGGGAACAACCCGCACCCCCTTTTCTTTATAGCCACTTTTTAGTGGGATTTTATCATGGAATTCAAATGGGGGTGTCTCGATGGTCTCCATTTTTTTGATGGGAAAATAGAGAATAACCGCTTTTTTGACCCAATCGTTGACTTTCCAGCCAGAGGGATCTTTTTCTGCCACACGCAGTACACCCCTGTCCAACTGGTCAACCACTTCAAGTATGGCATTCTGAACACTGATTTCACTTAAAAGTTCCCGGTTGTCCCATGCTTCTTCAATGGTTTGTTTTAGTTTCATCTTCCAAAAATAAGAACTTTAATGAATCGAGCTGCCAGGTATAGAACAACCAGGGTAAAAATGATGGTAGCTCCTGAGGGAATATCAAGCCAATACGAGAGGACGAGTCCAAGCATGGAGGCAAAAAATCCCAGAACCACCGAACCGGCCATAATATGGCTGAACCGGTTGGTAAAAAGGTTTGAAATGTTCTGCGGTATAGTTAACACCGAAAGTACAAGTATTATTCCGGCTGTTCGGATGCTCAATACAATGGTCAGTGCCACGAGTATGATCAACATATAATTGATGAACATGACCGGTATACCCCTGATCCGCGCAAACTGTTCATCAAATGCAACATATAAAATGGGACGGTAAAACAGTATGAAAACCATACTGACTGTAACTGCCAGTACAAGCATCAGCCAGAGTTCGGCGGAAGTGACGGTAATAATGCTTCCGAAAAGATAGCTCATCAGGTTTGGGGCGTAACCCGGTGTCAGATACACGAAAATAATACCTATCGCCATTCCAAGGGACCAGAGGATAGCGATAATTGAGTCGTTACGCAATATTTTTCTCCTGGTCAGGTTCTCGGTGGTCAAAGCTGCAAGAACAGCAATGCCGGCTGCCCCGGCCAGGGGAGGGAAGCCCAAATAATAACCTATTCCCACACCACCGAAAGAGGCGTGGGTAATTCCACCGCTGATAAAAACCATTCGCCTCGATACAATGTAAGTACCGATGATGCCACAGGTAACCGACATCAACAGTGCGGCCAGAACCGCATGTTGAAAGAATTCGTATGTAAATAGTTTCAGAATGTCCATACTATTTGTGAAGGTGTTCTTTAAAAACCCTGTGGGGCACCGGACCATGGGCAATGATCTCGACGGGACAGTTGTATACCTTTAGCTGCTCTTCGGTAATCTCATTGGAAGCATGATAGTGGAGCTCGCGATTCACGCAGGCCAGGGTCTTAATATAGGGTGAGATCATTCCGATATCATGTGATACCAGCAGAATGGTAATGGATCTGTTCAGCTCCTTCAGGAGGGTATATAATTCGGTCTCAAATTGATTATCCACATGCGTATCTGGTTCGTCAAGTACCAGCAGCCTGGGTGACGAGATGATGGCCCTCGCCAGCATCGTGCGCTGGAACTCGCCTCCGGAGAGCTCCCCGATGGGACGGGAATGAAGGGCATTCAGTCCGACTGTCTCCAGCGTCTTTTCAACCTTGTTTTTTCTGTCCCTGGTAGTTCCAAGGCTCATTTTCAAACCATGTTCCAGGCCCGATTCGATGACCTCCCTGACTGTGATGGGAAATTTATCATCCAGCTGGCTTCCCTGCGGCAGGTAACCTATTTCAGACCTGCTAACCGTTTGCCTGAGTGTTCCCCGGACCGGTTTTATCAATCCCAGGATTGACTTTACCAACGTGGTCTTACCACCACCGTTAGGTCCTATGACTCCGATAAAGTCGTTTTCATATACAGAGAGCGTGACACCGGTGAGTACCAGTTTCTTCTGGTAAGCAACATCCATATTCTTTATCTCTACAAGTGGGGCACTCATCGGATTGGCGGGTTAAGCTGTTTTGCAATATAGCTCATTTGTTCGCTCCAGTGAAGGTCAAGTGGATCAAATTGAACAATTTCTGCACCAGTTTCTTTTGCGAGGATCTCCGCATTCTTACGATCAAACTGACTCTGGATCAATATTTTTTTAATATGATACTCATTGACAAGATCTGTCATCTGTTTAAGATGAGCAGGTGAGGGTGTTTTCCCTTCAATTTCGAGAGAGAATTGTTCCAGACCGTAATCCTTTGCATAATAGGTGAGTGCAGGGTGGTAAATCAGGAATTTCCTGTTTTCTAAAGTCTGAAGATCTTCTGTGATGGCCTGGTGAAGGGAGTCAAGTGTGATGGAGAACTGGTCATACCTGCTGAGCAGGTATTCCCGGTTGCCGGGAAGCAGCAGCAAGAGTTCGTTCAGTATATTCCGGGTAATGATCCTTGCATTGACAGCGGACATCCAGATGTGGGGATCGGGACCTTTATGCACATGCCCCCTGTGAAACTCATCCTCACCGGGGTCCTCCATAAGGATTTCAACGCCGTCCGAAAGATCCACTATCTTCATATTCGGATTGACACCGGCTATCTTATCCATCCAGCTTTGTTCAAATCCTATATATCCAATACGCATATAAACAACCGACCGGTCCAGCTTCCCAAGTTGTGAAACTGTGGGTTCATAGGTGGCCGGGCTGGCACCCGGGGGGATCATCACATTAATATCCACAAGGTCACCCGCCAGCTGCTCAATGAAATATTGTTGTGGAATAATACTGACACTGATCACCGGCCTGCCTTCACCATCATCCCCGCTGGAACAGGAAAGGGCCAACAGGATGGTTCCTATGAACAGAGCAGTGAATTTCATTATCTATCAGGATTAAAGATCTTAATCAGAGGAGTACCTTTTGGAGGGACAGGATCATATCCGTGACCACCCCATGGATGACAACTTAGGATTCTTTTAGTTCCCATGATAAGCCCCTTGAACGGACCATGGATCCTCAGTGCTTCAATGGCATATTCGGAACAGGTCGGATAGTACCTGCAGGTTTTGGGCAGTACCGGCGAAATGACCCACTGGTAGATCTTAATGGGTACTGTCAGGAGGGCAATAAGCAGCCACCGGATCCACCTGATAAGGAAGAAATCATTAATACGTTGCTGAATAGTTGAGAATCCACTCATAAATGCCGGAAGTTCAGGCAAAATTAACAATTATTGGGGAGTAATTTAGATCATTTCTTAAATGGATTTCATATCATTTTTGTGTATTTTCACGGCTTAAATTTACAATTGATCGGATAGTACGATCATTCATTAACGAATCGTTACCATGAAAGAAGCTGTAGCTATACTTTGTGCAGGCGGCCCCGCACCCGGGATCAATACTGTAATCAGTTCAGTAACTAAAATCTTTATCAAGAACGGGTTCAGTGTAATTGGAATTAACGGGGGATATAAGAGCCTCTTCTCCGAGGAACCTGCCTTTGAATACCTCGATTTTGACTATGCTGACCAGATTTACAGCAGGGGAGGATCTGCCCTGAAGATGAGCCGTTATAAGCCTAAAGACGAAGAGTTCAAGGTTGATTTTTTCAAAAAGAACAATGTAAAACTGCTGGTCACCATCGGCGGTGATGATACTGCATCAACGGCCAACCGCCTGGCCAAATATCTGGAAAATCAGAAAATGGATGTGAAGAACATTCATGTTCCTAAAACCATTGATAATGACCTGCCACTTCCCGAGGGAACACCTACTTTTGGATACCACTCTGCCAAGGAAGAGGGAGTACGCATCTCCTCTACCATTTATGAGGATGCCCGCACCAGTGGGAACTGGTTCGTAGTCAGCGCCATGGGACGTGAAGCAGGGCACCTGGCTTTTGGAATAGGTACCGCATGTCACTATCCAATGATCATCATCCCGGAAATGTTCAATAAGACCAAAATTACCTTTGACAAGATCACCCGCATGGTCATTTCTTCCATGGTAAAAAGAAGGCTTATGGGGATCGATTACGGGGCAGCGATGATCAGTGAGGGGGTTTTCCACTTTATGAGCGACGAGGAGATCATTGCCACGGGGATCAACTTCACCTATGATGAACACGGTCACCCCGAACTTGGAAACGTAAGTAAGTCTCACATTTTCAACATGCTTACTCAGCAACATTTAAAAAACCTGCGAATCACGGTGAAGAGCCGGCCCGAGGAGATTGGTTATGAATTACGATGCTGCAGGCCTATAGCCTATGACCTCTCCTATGCAACCCGGCTGGGACTGGGTGTATTCATTCTTTTCGAAAAGGGCGAAACGGGCTGCATGACGACCATCGACCGCGAAGGCAATATCTCTCCGCTTTACCTGAAAGATGTGGAAGATGAAAATGGCAAAGTGAAACCAAGGCTGGTAAATATGGATTCAGAATCGGTTCAGATGATATTCAGGAGCAATCTGCATTATATTAGTAAAGAGGATTATCGCGCTGCCAGGAAATATGTGAAGAATCCTGAAGACTACGACTTTATGAAGATCCTGAACTGGAAAGATTAGGCCCATCTCCTGCTGCCATTGATTTATTTCAATTAATCTCCTAATTTTAAAAGAAAAAACATGGCACAGGGGAACAGGAAAAAAGGGACTATAGGAATATTAACTGGCGGCGGGGATGTACCTGGATTAAATCCGGCCATCCGCGCGGTTACCATCCGCGCACTCCGGGAGGGATACCAGGTCATTGGACTACGCAGGGGTTGGTCAGGCATTACCGAGATCGTAAGGGACAAAAACGCCGATAACAGTGAACACTTTATTGTACTTACAGAACAGATCGTCAATAAAGCAGGACGGACGGGCGGGACATTCCTTCACACCTCCAGAGTGAATCCGAGCAAGGTCAAAAAGAACGATGTACCCAAACATCTGCAATCTATATATAGTAAGGAGGTCAATGATCTGACCAAGGAAGTACTGGAAAACCTTACATTTCTGGGCATAGATTTCCTGATCCCCATAGGAGGAGACGATACCCTGAGTTACGGGGTAAGGCTCTACAAGGAGGGATTCAAGGTAATTGCGATACCTAAGACCATGGATAATGATGTCCCGGGTACAGATTATTGTATTGGTTTCAGCACCTGTGTTACCCGCACCATTAATATGACAAATACCCTCAGAACCTCAGCCGGTTCGCATGAACGGATACTGGTTCTGGAGGTATTTGGAAGGTATGCCGGATTCACAGCCATGATCCCGACCATGGCCGGTGCTGCAAACCGCTGTGTAATTCCCGAATATCAATTTGATATTACCCATCTGGCCGAGTTGCTTGTTGAGGACAGGTTGCAGAATCCGAGCCGTTATTCCGTGGTACTTGTATCTGAGGGTGCCACCTTTAAAGGGATGAATGAAATGATGTTCAAGAATGCTGAGAAAGATTCTTACGGCCATGCAAAACTGGGAGGAATTGGTACCTCAGTCGCAGATCTGATCAAGAGCGAGTCGGCAAAGTTCAACAATGGGGTGCCTGTTAATATTATTAACCAGCATCTGGGATACCTGGTACGCGGAGGGGATCCCGATGCCATTGACTCCATTGTCCCCATGGCATACGGTAACCTGGCGCTGGACCTTATTTTAAAAGGAATCCACGGACGTTTGGTGGTATTGAGGAATGGCAGGTATGACAACGCTCCTCTGGATGTAGTGACCAGTGCAAAGAAATTGGTTGATGTGAAAAAGCACTACAATACGGAACGTTTAAGGCCTCACTTTAAAAGCTTTGAGTTCCAGCCACTTTTTATAATGAGCGGATCATAAGAAAGACAGCCGGGCAATCTCGATTATCAGATAACCTATTCAATATAAATCCAGGCGGTTTGGATCACTTTGTCCCTGACCGAATAGAGGTCATTCAGGGCAGCTTTTACTGAATTATAAGATCCGGAAGTTACAAGGTTAAAACTATATGGACCTGCGATTATTCTACCGGCATACCCCTCCTGCTTCATCCTGGCAGAGTAACTATCTGCATTTGAAGATTTTTTAAATGCTCCAACGATGATATGCACCTTTGAACTGGCATCTCCTTCATAATTGGCCAGTTTGAGCATTGCATCATCCGCCTGCATTCTTGCAAGGGCGAGCTGATCCTCAAGGTCCTTGCAGTTGGCAACCTGTGTTTTCAAAGCATCGTTTTCGGCGATCATATCATCAATCTGCGCCTGGGTCATCGATGGTTTCTGAAACAAACTGCAGGATGAAACGGTCAACCCAAGTAAAATGATTCCTATAAATTTATTCATGATGCGTGCGTTTTGGTTCTTCATGATTAAAGATAAGCAAAATCCGATTATCGTGAATTTGGTTGTTCCACGACTTGTTAATAAATCTATTTACCTGTTAATCAGCTTTATAATCTGTTTTATTGTACTTTTGAATAATGAGCAGCCCATTTTCAGACCATTTATTGCAGGCAGCCGGGGAGTATTTATGGATGCTTTCAAAAGGATATCCTCAAAAAGTTGCTTTAAAAATGGTTGGTGATAAGTTTATGCTGCCCCGGGATATGCGCCAGATCCTTTACAGGGGTGTGGTACCCGAACAACAGGCAAAATTACGATTTGCGAAGATCGGATCTGTTGAAAAAGGGGACCTCGTACTCATTGATACGTACAACGTGCTTTTTACTATTAACAATTACCTGTTGGGCAGACCCCTGTTCATTAGCAATGATGGTATGTTACGTGATGCAGGAGAGATGCGCGGCAGGATCATCAACAAACCTCAGTTTTCGAGGTCGGTCACCCTGATGCTTGAGACTATGCAAAATTGGCCGGCTGCCACCTATATTCACTATCTCGACGAACCTGTTGCTTATAGCGGGAGACTCTCCATAGAGCTATGCAAAGATATGATGCAGATGGGAATCAATGGAGATGCATACACGGTTCGGTCGCCCGATCAGAAGCTCATTCAAGAGCAAAGTGATGCCATCTGTACTTCAGACGGGGCCATCATTGACCATTACCAGGGGAAGGTCATAGATATGCCGAGATTCCTCCTTCAGAATATATTCCAGTCCAGTTTCCCGCAGGTTATTCAGAATTGAATGGCTCTGGGAGATAGAGCCGGGTGGATATAGGATAATGATCCGAATAATCTGTCTTTGACCTTTTAAAATCCGCAGACTGGAAGGTAGGGCCATACAGGATATAATCGATACGGAAAGAAGGCAGTTCCCCTGCATAGGTATTCCCGAATCCCCTGCCCGATTTCCGGAAAGCATCGGCCAGTCCTTTTTTAATTTTCCGGTATGCATAGGATTGAGGTGTATCGTTAAAGTCTCCCATCAGAATAACCGGGTAGGGGGATTGCTTTATATAATTGGCAATGACCTGAGCCTGTTCTGCACGCATTGAGAATGCAGATTTTAACCTGGAACCAATGGCCCTGATCTCATTCATCTGCTCATTGCTGTATTTAAGACGTGCCGTATCCATAAACGCGTAATTATCCTCCTGGAACCTGATGGACTGTAAATGGATATTAAAGATCCTGACCGTATCTGACAGGAACCGGATATCGGTATACATGGCTGCATTTAAGGAGGAGCCAAAGGGGATCCTGCTCTTTTTAACAATGGGATATTTACTGAAAGTGGCAATTCCGAATCCTTCCCTGTTCGTTCGATCCGTTGTATAGAATACAGCATGGTAAGGGAGATAATGCAGTTCAGAGGAGATGTCATCCTGTGTCTGGCCAGGTTGAGATGAAGTATAGTATTCCTGGAAACAAACCAGTTGAGGCTCCTGGGCTTCAAGAAAATCAAAGATCTCCCTTTTTGCTTCAGGTTCCTCGTTCCATTGATATATATCAAATCCCCTGACGTTGTATGAGAGCGCAGTGAGGAACCTGTCCTGGGAAGCATTTACAGGGATCTCGGACCTTCGAAGATTTATGGGTAACAGGTTGTTCAAGTGGTTCCATCCCAGCAGTATCACGATTACCGGGATAATGATCTCCCTCTTTAACCGGATCAGCCAGTAACAGAAAAACAGAAGGTGTGCCAGCAGGATATAGGGATAGGCCAGTCCAAACAGTGCGGGGAGGAACACCCTGGATGGGTTCACAACAGGAGCCAGGTAAGCCAGCAGCATGGCAACGGCACCCAGTATGTTCAGTATCAATACAGCTCTATCTGTGAATTTTACCACCTCTATTTTTTATCACCCATTTTAAAGAGTAGTTCCTTCTCCCTGGCGGTGAGGCTGTCATAACCTGCTTTCGAGATCTTTTCCAGGATATGATCAATCTCCTTCTGTTCGTCTACTTTTTGTTTCCTGTACTCAATATCGTCGGCCGGCGGTTTCTGATCAGGAGAACGTTTGTATGTGACTTTCATTCTATCGCGCCCGGGTTTGAACCAGGTGGCAATGCTGTCCATGACCCGGTCAAATCCTCTGGTAAGATCCTTTCCCCGCCTGTAATAGAATGCGATAACAAAACCTGTAAGGGCCCCACCTATGTGTGCAATCTTTCCTCCTGTATTCACTGAAAAGTCTACCAGTGATGTCAGAATAAACATGACTATGGCAATGTAGACGATCTTGACCGGTCCGATCAATATAAGATGCATTCTTCTGTCAGGCTGGTATGTGGCTGCAGCAACCACTACCGCCATGATCGAAGCTGATGCTCCCAGGGCAATGGAACTGCCGCGCGCATTCGCAAAGACATTGAACAGGTTGTAGAAAACCACATAAAATATTCCGCCCATAAATCCCCCAAGAAGGTAAGTGCTGAGCAGTTTTTTTAGTCCAAGTTCCTGTATAAAGATGGTTCCAAACCAGTATAACCACAGAAGGTTGAAGAGAATATGAAGAAATTCCACATGCAGGAACATATAGGTAACCAGCGTCCAGGGACGGTGCGAAAGCACCTGAAGGTTAGCCGGAACCGCAAGGTAGTTCAGGAATTCTGGAAAGAGGTTGTATGAGTTTGACAGATACAGTACGATCCTGACAATTTGTACTGCCAGAAACAGTCCTATGTTGAGGTAGATAAGCTTATGAAGTGTGGTACCTGAACGAAAGGATTCCTTTATTTCATCGATAATACTCATTTACTCAGCAAGTTAGTAAAAGTTCTTGGTAAACCTGTTCCAATACCTGATTAAAAAGAACCCAAAAATCATACCACCCAGGTGCGCAAAATGAGCAATATTCCCACCACTCTGGGTGATGCCCAGGAACAATTCAAGTCCTCCAAAACCAATCACCAGCCATTTGGCTTTAATGGGAATAGGGATGAACATGATATAGAGGGGGGTATTGGGAAACAGCATGCCAAATGCAAGCAAAACTCCATAAACGGCGCCGGAAGCCCCGACAGTTGGCCGGATCAGTTCCCGTCCAATCTGGTAGAACTTATTCCCGGGGCGCAATATCTCGTTCAGTAGCGTACTGTTTATACGGTCGACCGAATAAGCTGCTTTGACTGCGGCTATATCGGGTGAAAACTGTATATAATTGACCAGTTGAAGGAAAAAAGCTGCACCCAGTCCGGTGGCCAGGTAATAGATCAGGAACCGTTTGCTTCCCCAGACACTCTCAAGAGTTTTCCCAAAGATCCACAGGGCGTACATATTAAAAAAGATATGGGCAATTCCTCCATGCATAAACATGTGGGTAACTATCTGCCAGGGTTTAAAAAAGGGTGACTGAAAGTAGAACATGCCCAGGATGGCACTCAGGTTGACCCTGAATACCTGGCTAAAAAGATAGGTCCCAAGCAACATGGCTACATTGATGATGATCAGGTTCCTTGTAACCGGGGGTGTACCACCAAATCTGCCGCTATAAAATTGATTCATAATACTATTCTAATTTTTAAAATGGGAATCCAGTTCTTCGATGTCAATGATCCTGACAATCAGTTTACCCGAAGGCGTATGGTTGGGATCTTCACATGCAAAGAGCTGGTCGATAAGTTCATGCATCTCAATATCAGTTAACTGTTTTCCATATTGAACGGCCGATGCCCTGGCAGCCGCCCTTGATATGCGTTCTGCATACTGCTTCTGATCCAGTCTCTGAAGACTTTTGTACTGTTCTATCAACAATTCAATGGTGGCGCTCACTTCAGCAGGGTTCATTTCGGATGGTACTCCGTGAACCACCACACTGTTTTTGCCGAAATCCCTTATATCAAATCCCAGCATTTCGAGGCCTTCCATCATCTCCATACACACCTGGAAATCGGCTGGATTCAGGGTGATCGTTTCAGGAAACAATGATTGTTGCACCAGTGGCTTTTGCTCCTCCAGGGCTGATAACATGCGTTCAAAAAGAATGCGTTCATGTGCTCTTCTCTGATCGATTAGCATCACGCCAGATTTAACAGGTGAAAGGATATATTTGTTCTTCACCTGCAGGATTTTCTGACTGTTACCAGAGGTTACATCTGCCGGTTCAAAGAGCTGTTCCCATCCTTCAAAGCGTTCATCCGGATAAGGATTTGACCTTTTTGAACTTTCATAGCTTTTTTCACCATCAAACGGATTGTACGACGGGTTTGTATCTACGGTAGGGTGCCTGATCTCAGTATCGCTGGAGAGTACCGGTATATCGATGACCCCCTCGATGCTGAAGTCAAGCGATGGTGACAGGTTGTTTTTTCCAATAGACTTTTTCACCGATGCGAGAAGGATCTGCCAGATAGCGCGTTCATCTTCAAACTTGACCTCCGTTTTAGATGGATGGATGTTCACATCAATATTTGAGGGATCGATACTGAAGTAAATAAAGTAGGATGGGATATGATCGGCGGCCAGGATCTGGTCATACCCGTTTACTACTGCTTTATGAAAATAGGGATGCCTGATGTACCTGCTATTGACAAAAAAGAACTGTTCACCATATGTTCGCCTGGCATGTTCGGGTTTCCCGATAAATCCTCTGATGGTGCAAAGCGAGGTTTCCGATTCCAGCGGGATCAGGCTGCTGTTTAAAGATTTTCCAAAGACCCCTATGATCCTTTGCCTCAGGTTGGAGGCCGGGAGGTGGTAGATTTCAGAATCGTTGTGGATCAGGGAACATTCAATTTCCGGGTGAGTGAGCACCACGCGGTTAAACTCATTGATGATATGTCGCAGTTCGGTCTGATCACTTTTCAGGAATTTTCTGCGGGCAGGCACATTATAGAACAGGTTCCGGACCTGGAAATTGGAACCGGCATGTGCCTGGACAGCCTCTTTCGAGTCAAGTTTTGATCCTGCCATTCGGATCTGGGCTCCCAGTTCATCATCTTCAAGCCGGGTTTTCAATGTCACTTCTGCTATAGCCGCCATGGATGCCAGGGCCTCTCCCCTGAACCCGCAGGTACGAATGGAGAAAAGGTCTTTTGCGCTGGATATTTTCGAGGTGGCATGGCGTTCAAAACAACGTTCAGCATCTCCCTCCGACATACCCGAGCCATTATCCACTACCTGGATCAATGTTTTTCCGGCATCCTTGATGATCACCCTGATATTGGTTGCTCCCGCATCCACTGAATTTTCCATCAGCTCCTTTACAACTGACGAGGGTCGTTGTATTACTTCACCTGCAGCGATTTGATTGGCAACTTCATCACTCAATACATGGATGATCTCAGACATTTACCTGTAAAATATAAGATAAGCTAAAAAGAAGAGTACGACCAGGATAACAAATAACCTGATGTTAGAAGCACGGTTGGCTTTAACTTTGACCTTCTGGCGGGTTTGTCTGAACGAGCCCCGCTTTATTGTGGAACGGTTGGGATCCGAAGGAACATCGATGCCCATCTCCTGCTTGATCTGCCTGACCCGCTCATCGCGTGCCTCCTTCTCCGGGTCATAGTAAAGTGGTGTGTAATTGAAGTGTTTGTGACCGGGAAGTTTTATAAACCTGGGTAGTCCCATATTGATGTCTTTAGCCAGTAAAGTTAACGATAAAGTCTATAAAGGCGAAAGGGTGGAAAGTCGAAACTGTTTTTTACTTTTGGATATATGAAAAATCTGATCCTGGAGAATCTGTCCGAGGCACAGGAGGTGCTGGAAGAGTTTATCACTCAGGCTGAAAATATTGTTGCAATAGAAAATGCGGCGGCTATTATGATTGAAGCCGTCCAGAATGGCAGAAAGATCATTTCCTGCGGCAACGGGGGTTCCATGACCGATGCCATGCATTTTGCCGAAGAGCTGTCCGGTGTCTACAGGGAAAAGCGCCCGGCCCTTCCTGCTATCAGCATCTCCGATCCTTCCCATATTACCTGTACGGCCAATGATTACAGTTTTGATGAGATCTTTTCCAGGTATGTTGAGGGGGTTGGGCAACAGGGTGATGTCCTTCTGGCAATCAGCACCAGTGGTAATTCCATGAACATCATTAAAGCTGCCGAAGCTGCCATGGCAAAGGGGATGAAGGTTATAGGACTTACCGGAAAGAGCGGTGGACTGCTGGCAGGCATGGTCGACAGCGAAATCCGGGTAAAAGGAAGAAAGCACTCCGACCGCATCCAGGAGGTTCATATCAAGATCCTGCATATCCTGGTCCTTCTGATAGAGAAGCATGTCATGTAATAGATCTCTCCCGAGAAGATACTTTCCAGGTGAAAACAGGATCAAAATATACAGGAGACTGCACCGTTTGATGCAGCCTCCTGTCACTTGGATCGGCTTATTTATCCAGGATTATTTCTTCTCGTCGTTGAATTTAATGGTCATGACGTACCAGACTTTCACTGCTTTCCCCCTTTGCATACCGGGTGTCCAGTCGGGCATTTCGTTGACCACTTTCAAGGCAGGAGCATCAAATCCCCGGTAGCTGCTCCTGAGAATTTCACTCTTCTCAACTTTGCCTTTTTGATTGATAAGGAAACGTACTTTTACCTCTCCTTCTATCCCCTGGATTTTCGCTTTCTCAGGATATTCCAGGTTGGAATATATATAGGTTTTCAGAGCAGGCAGTCCTCCCGGAAATTTGGGCATGTCCTCAACAATGTAAAATATTTCACCATCTTTTTCGAAGGTTTCCGTCCCGGTTCCTTTTGCCGCTGCCTCTTTTGTGGTGATCACGATCACTCCGTCCCTGGCGTTGTATTTCTTTACAAGGGGATTTTCGGGATCTTTAAATACTGCGACACTTTCGATAAGTTCCGGATCTAAATCTTTAATCTCGTTCACCACTATACCGTCCACCACATATACCAGATAGGCTTCAGATCCATCAGCTGGATTTATGGTGAGGGTTCCCGACTTTTCATTATTGTCCTTTTCGGAAGCATCAATTACGAAGTTGACCGGGAAATTAAAGAATACATTGACCGGCTTACCGTTTTGTTTCCCCGGTGTCCATCTGGGTGAGGAATCTACAACCCTGAGTGCTTCCCTATCCAGTGCAGGGTCCACACCGCGAACCACCATTGCGTCTACCACCTTTCCGATTTCATTCACCATAAACTGAACAATCACACGTCCACTAATGCCTTTTTTTGCTGCTGATTCTGGATACCGGAGGTTTTTGGCGATGTACTTCCGGAACTCTTCTCCGGCATTGCCACCGTTAAAGGTGGGCATTTCATCAACCACATAAAACACCTCTTTTTCCTTAAAAGTTGGCATTTCTTTGACCTCATAATATACTTCTTTTTCCTGTGTACCGGCCTTGGTGGTGATCACGATCACTCCGTCCCTGGCATTGTATTTTTTCATCAGGGGGTCCTCAGGATCTTTGATCACATTGACGCTTTCAATGCTCCCAGGATCAAGGTCTTCTATCTCTGTTACTACCTTGCCATCCAGCACAAATACCGGATTTGCATCGGAACCGTCTGAGGCTTTAAACCAGAGTGAGCCAGTGACCTTTTTGGATTCGTCCATGGGTATCGATTCCAGGTCCAGGTCATAGGTTTTCACAACAAGCTCCAACGGTTTCTTTCCTACATCGGATGCTTTCACAATAAGGGATTCGTATCCCACAAAGGAGATAACCAGCTCGGGATTGTCATCCACATTGAGCATAAAGGTCCCATCTATGTCGGTAACACATCCGGTGGTACTGTTCCGGATTACTATGGAAGCTCCCGGCACAGGTTCACCGGTTTCCGCCAGTACCACTTTACCCTTAATGGTTTTTTGCTGCGGGGTTATCCCGACGGTCAACCCGAGGGTGATTAGTACTGCTGGAATGAGTAAGGCAATTTTAATGATCCCCAGAGGGGAGTTTTTTGGCTTTTTCATCATCTTAAATCTTTTAAGTGTTAAGGAATGATTAAACTGTGTGCCCAACCTGAACACATTCACTCCCAGGGTGTGGTTCATGAGCTGGGCTCTGTAACGAGCAGGATTAGCCCCAGATGACAGGACCTCCCTGTCGGCCAGGTGCTCGTGGTTTTCTTTAATCATCCTGGAAATAAGCCATGAGAAGGGATTGAACCATGTGAGAAGCAGGGTTAACTCTATGATCATCAGATCGATGAAGTGAAGTTGCCGGATATGCGCTTTTTCATGGAGGAGTACATTATAAAGATCATCCTGGTCTTTTAGGGTTCCCGGAACAAAGATCCGAGTGAAGATCGTAAATACCTGGTCTCTTTTGATAAATGCCACACCTTCTTCGTTACGGGTACGACGCCAGGTAATATTCCATTTTAAGATGACGAACAGGTTCTTCAGGAACATTAAGATCAGACCTGTCAGATAGATCAGCAGAAGGACCTGCATCCAGTTGATACTGAGCCCTTTTGTTGTTCCTGTACTTTCGAGTTGCATAGCTTGGGTAACTGGCGTATCCAGATCAATAAACACAGTGGGGGTCAGATCTACTGCCAATGGAAGTTTACGGAAAGTAATAAAAGGAAATATCCAGGCTGCCGCCACGCCGGCGAGAAGGTAAAACCGCTTGATTGCCAGGTTGGGATCATTCCTGAACAGAAAATAGTAGGGCAGAAAGATAATGGCCAGTCCGGCCGATACTTTCAGAAGGTATATAATTACGTCATTCATGATGGCCGGATTCTTTTAATTCGGATTCAATCTCTGTGATCAGTTCGTGAAGATCACCCATATCCAGGTCATTCTCCCTTGCGAAAAAAGCTGCCATTCTGGGAAAGGAGCCATCAAAATAATTGGTAACGATACCCGACAGATATCCTTTCAGGTACTCTTTCTTTGGTACCAAAGGGTAGTAGAGGTAGGTAGTTCCCACCGCCTTATGGTCCACAAACTTTTTTTTCTCCAGCACGCGCACTACGGTCGAAACTGTGGTATAGGGTGTATCGGGCTGAGAAAGCTCGCTCATTACGTCCCGGATGGTTGATTCACCAAGCTTCCAGAGTATCAACATGATCTCTTCCTCTGCCTTTGTCAGTCGTTTTGTCATCTCATATACGATTGTTCGATACAAATATATAACTTAATATTACGTAAAGCAACTATAAATGCAGTAGAACTACTTAAAATCCAGTAAAAAATTATATTATAAAACTTACTTGCATGATTATCAGTACAGTAAAGGGAACAAAAAAATTATCGGTCCCGAACGGACTGAATGCTTCAACCGGGGTTGTGAGCAGTGCAACTGTAAGCGCCATGGGAATAGAACTTCCGAGATCCCATTGCATATAACAGTAAATAGAGAGGAACGCGACAACCATGGCAGTGATGAAGAAAGCCATGCTCCCTTCATAGGTTTTATACGGAGTGTTAGCGGACAACCTCCTTTGTATTGTCCTCCTCCCGTATCTTCTCCCAACCAGAGCGGCGGCCACATCTGAGAAAGTCATAACAAGCATGGGGACCACAAAAAGCTCTTTTCTGCCGGTGAAGGATGAGGCGATAAAACAGGTGTATATGGATGCAAAGAAGAGATAACTGCCGGCGCTCATGCCTGCAATCCTGTGGTGGGATGGAAGCAGTCTCAATCTGTGCGAGGTCCAGAGCACAAGGCTCGATTGCAGTGACAGGATCAAAACCCACCAATGGGATGTGAACAGCCATGGGAACGGCAGGGAGATGATCCCCACTGTTAAATGGGCGAAACTCCTGGACCACAAGGAACCTCCTTTCAGAAACCTGAAGATTACTTCACCCAGGAGCAGGATGATCCCGTAAGCCACTGCATAAAGCAAATAATATTTAATATTTTCATTCATCCCGTCCAATCCTGAATTAACGAAAGCAGGTAGATGATGCTCCCGGCCATCATGAGACTGTCGAAACGGTCAATGACACCTCCGTGGCCGGGGATTACGCTTCCAAATGTCTTTATTGCCGCCTTTCGTTTGACGGCCGATGCCAGCATGTCACCCAGGAATGCTGCTGCCATAACCAGGCAGGTGGTCAGGATCAGCCCGCTCCATCCGAACGAGAAGCTTTTACGCGTCAGCATGGTTGTGGCCAAAGTCAGGACGGCTCCAATGGCCAATCCTTCTATGGTTTTCGTTGGACTGATCCTCGGAAGAAGGAACCTTTTCCCCACCAGCTGACCGCCCACCTGGCATGCGCCATCAAAGAGGATTACCACAAAATATGTATAGAGCTGCATATTCCTCTCCATGTAGACAAAGCCCAGAAATCCTGCACCGGTCAGCAAGAACGGGACCATCATCCAACCCCATCTTTTCAATTTATGAACTGCATGCCACCACTCGGTCAGGGCAATCAGGAACAGGATCCATCCAAGGAATGGAAAAATGTTTTCAAACCATATGAGACAGCTCCAGACCAGGTTCACAATCAGCAGGTAGATACCATATTTGGTCCACTGGGCCCTGGTTTCATCAGCTCCGAGCCTGCGGTTGATCCTGCTTATCCAGAATGCGCCGGAGATGAAATGGGCCATCAGTAACAGGTAAGGCAGCAGGTAACCTTCCATTTTACTTTTTCCTCTCTTTTAGAACCCAGTAGAGGCCTTTGATATCGGATCTCATTTCAGGTATGATCATCTGTATAGTGAGGCTTTCAATAAATGCCAGCAGGCTGATATTGACCATTACGTAGAAGTAGACCGGGATATAATCCACAAAAAAGAGGAGGATAAAGAAGATTCCCTGCAGGTAACCTCCAAACTTGATGGACCAGAGATGGAAACTCTGGATCTTTCCGAATTTGATCAGGGGGGAGAGATGGGTAACAACATAACTTATCACAAACAGATAGAACAGCCAGGCATCGGGCCCAATCTCACCGATCTTGAATATCGTGATCCCCGTAAGCGCCGTGATGTACATTCCTATATCGGCCAGTGAATCAATCCGGGATCCGATGGCAGTTTGCTGGTTGAACCTGCGGGCAATGAATCCGTCCCAGACATCTGTGTTCAGACTGATCACCATCAGGATGGCATATGCCGTCTCCTGCTTCAGGATTATCAACATCATAATGACCGGAAAAATGAACAGCCTGTATAAGGAGAGTAAATTAGGGATGGTCAGCGGGATCCTGTATTTCAACAGAGTGATTTCACGCATTGGGATTGGTTTTAAAGAGCTGGCAGCCCTGTTCACGGAGCAGGCGGATACCTTCTTTTAATCCCATCTCCTTAATATTACCGGCAGCCCCCCTGCAGAATGGACAACTGTGGTAATTACCGGCAGCATCGATATGAATGTACCGGTTTCCGGCTCCGTAACATCCGGTTTTACGCTGATGATATCCAGGATACTGGATGATGGGATAGGAGCGGTTCCTTCGAGAACCATTCATTTCTAAAATGAAATCGACAATAACCTGTTGTTCTTTGTCCGTTAGCAGTACATCTTTCCCTTCATAGTTACCAGCTTTCCTGGCTTCCAGGAACCTAACAAAGGGGACCTCCAGGTTGCGGGCAAGCGTCAGGTACCTCATCAACTGTTCCTCCCTGGCCGTTTCGTGGGTAATGCATATTGTCAGGTTGGGAAGTATCCCCACATTCTTACAGTTTTCAACCGCTTCCAGGGCCCACCTAAATGCTTCGGGGTGATTCCTGAACTGATTGTGTTTCTCCTCCTTCCAGTGATCAAGGCTGATATTGGCACCTGTAAGACCGGCAACTTTCAGGTCCCATGCTTTATCCCGTGTGAGCCCGTAACCCGAAGTGGAGAGCCAGAACTCCGTTTGGTCCTTCCCCATTTCAAGGAGCCGGATCAGATCCCTGAAACGAAGCATGGGTTCTCCACCACCTATCTGAATATGGGGGATCCCCATATGAATAGCTTCCCGGAGGACCTTCACCAGGTCGGAAATGGTCAGTTGCTCCCACCTCTTCAGGTTCTTTCCCTCAAAACAGTGTTGGCACTGATAATGGCAGCGACTCGAAATGGAGAGGATCAACGTTTGCAGCGGTATATCACTTACATCCTTTGTTGAAATCCTTCTGATTTCCTGTTCTATCATCTGATTGAAGCCCGCGGAGGGGAATCCGGGTGTATAGATGCTCCAGTAATAGCGGTTTCCGGAACGTACTATCTTGTGGTCCCTCCTGTTGCCATGAAGCCTTTTCCTTTGCCCCAGCAGACGGGAGAGTGCCCTGAGCGATTCAAGAGGGTTCCGCAAAGTGGAGAATGAAACACTCAGCAGGGTCGCGCCCGCTTTGAGTTTGATCCACCTTGCGGGCCATCCGGTAACCAGGATATTACCTCTTTCCTTCCTCATAGGCCGAGATATGCTCTGACAGCATCTCCTGCATCAGCTTGTTGGAATATTTGTTAAAGTTTCCTGTTTTTCTGATCTCTTTCAGAGCCCTTACCCTGGGGGCTCCGCTGGGATCCTGGATGATGTCATAATACCCTTTGCTATGCAGGATAATGGTACGTTCCCCCGTTAGAGCCGGTGCCTGAAAGGAGAGTTCGGCTTCATTGCCGATCTCAGGCTGGACATAGTAGAGGTCGTCATCACTTACCAGTTCCTCAACAACACTGTTCTCATTCTCATCTAAAGCACTGGAGAGCTGAACAATCCTGGCCGGCAGGGGTGCATCCTGATCCAGGCTCAATCCGGCAAAATCGATCTCCCAGAAATAGGATCCGGTTTCGAGCTTGATACGCAGGGGCCCGGGTTCAACGTCAGAAAGATCGAGTTCCAGGATATCCTTCTTGAAGGCCATTGGCCCAACGGTATTGTAGTAGTCCCTGAACTCCCACTTGCCGTCAATAAAGAGGTAGACCGAGAGAGGGATATGCTGACTGAGGCTCCAGCTCTCCATCTGTTCCGGATCACCTTCCTGTTGCCTTTTCATCCACATCTTATATGAGGCCCCGAGCATCTCCCTGAAATTCTGGTACACAAAATCGAGCCAGTAACTATTCTTGGCTGATATGACCAGATCGGCTGTTTGTGTACCCGGCGGAATATTATAAGATAGCTCGATCCCATCCAGAAGAGGCGGGTCCCGGGTGGGATCACTTCCCACGTATTTCAGGTCATCGACTTTTTCAATTATGGGAAGCAGATCATCACCACTGAGACTTGTCGCGGATAACGGCGCGACCGGTTCGGAAATATAATGCCCCTTCCCGTATTTGTCGACCAGGACATCCCTTTCAGCATCATGGTCGAAGAGCATCAGTTCCAGTAGATTGGTATACTGGACCTCCTCCAGCTGGTTGGCGATCTTTAACCTGTACACACCTTCCTCCTCCGCCAAACCTGACAACAGAAGGTAGTCGTCCCGCTCCAGGGGTGGATAGACCGCCCCGCTGTAGATCTCCCCTGCAAATTCATACTCCTGTCCGTTCCAAGTATAGATGAAGGGACATGAATTCCCTGTAAGCAACAGGATGAGCAGAGAGAGTAAAACAATGGTCAGAAATGCGACCGGAATCAAAGCCACACCGAACAGGATGGAATAAGTAGTGGTAAGCTTTGTGGAGTGGTTGTATATATCAAGTCTTTCAACAGCGCTGACCGGCACCATCCAATCCGTTTCGCTTAACTCGCTCTTCTGGTTCACATAAAGGTGCACTTCATTAAGCAGCCTGGCATCTCCTTTTTTCTTCCGGTATCGTTTAACAGCATCGGGATTCACCGGAGCGATATCCTCACCTTCCTGGTAATAGGGAGCACCAAGTTTGAGTTCAATGGAATCTCCGTAAAACGTTAAAGATTGCACGAAATAGTGGACCATGAAGTTATGGACCACAAAATTTTTCTGCAGGTCGGAAAGCCTGACGAGCTCTTCTTTTGGTGGCTGGTAGGAGGTGGATATTTTATAGTAGTAGCAGCCCGCAATGAAATTGATCATCAGTACCAGGACGATAGCCGCGGAGCCGCGGAGAAACAGTTTTTTCCTGTTTTTAAGAGTTTGAAGCGGTTTATTAAGCAGGAGCCTGACAAGGTAGTCACCCAATCGCATGGATTTAGTTCTTAAGTGGTTCGGGAGGAAAGATACATTATTTTATTCATGTTCTGCTGAAGGTAAAAAACCCGGGTGAAAACAATGATCAGCCTGCCCCTGAGACCATAAACCAGAAATGGATAGAAAATAAGATGCTTGTCAGAACCTTTAGCAGCTCGGTAATTGGGATCAATGCCCTGAAAATTTCCATCGAGATCCATATAACACAGGGGATCAGGTTTTTTATTGTCGGGCTGGCCGATCATGCCATCAGGGAGAGCCAGCAACGCATTGAGTCGGCCCTGGTCAACAATAATTTTGAATGGCCGCATTACAGGGTCGTGATAAACCTTTCCCCAGCGGATATAAGAAAAGAGGGGACCCACTACGATCTTCCGCTGGCCATCGGGATCCTGGCGGCAACCCGGCAGGTAAGTGACACACTTCTGACCGATTACATGATCCTCGGTGAATTATCCCTGGATGGAAGAGTGGTTCCGGTAAAAGGAGTACTGCCTATGGTCCTGCAGGCCAGGGCAGAGCATTTCAGGGGTGTGATCGTCCCAAAGGGTAATGAAGCTGAAGCTTCTGTAGTGGACGGACTGGAGGTGGTCCCGGTTGAGGACCTGAGAAGTGTTGTCTCATTCTTGAATGGCACCCCTTCAGAGGTGTCAATCAAAGAGGTGCCAAAGAGAGGTCCGAAGAGTGATCCGGGAAATTACAACGTGGATTTTTCAGAGGTGAAGGGCCAGGTGGCTGTAAAGAGAGCCATGCTGATCGCAGCGGCAGGATCACATAATATTATTATGATAGGCCCCCCGGGATCGGGTAAGAGTATGATGGCGCGCCGGCTTCCGACCATAATGCCTCCCATGTCGCTTGAAGAGTCACTTCAAACCACCCGGATCTACTCTGTGTCGGGAAGAGTAAGTAACGAAACCGGCCTGATCGGGACAAGGCCCTTCAGGATGCCCCATCACTCCAGTTCGGATATTGCAATGATCGGTGGTGGAAGTTCTCCCCAGCCCGGGGAGATCTCCCTGGCCCATAACGGGGTCCTGTTCCTGGATGAACTTCCCGAGTTTAAGCGTCATGTACTGGAAGTAATGCGTCAACCCCTTGAGGAGCGGAAGATCCAGATCAGCAGGGCAGCATACAGGGTGGTTTACCCCTCGGATTTTGTGCTGGTTGCAGCTATGAATCCATGTCCCTGTGGATACTACAACCATCCTGAAAAGGAGTGCAGCTGCGGACCGGGCGTGATCAAGCAATACCTTTCCAGGATATCCGGCCCCTTGCTGGACAGGATCGATATACACCTGGAGGTGGTGCCTGTTCCATTCAATCAGCTATCCTTTCAGGGGGATGCCCTGCGAAGTGAATCCATGCGCGAACAGGTCATCCGGGCCAGGGCCATTCAACAGGAAAGGTTTGCCGGCGCCGGTCAACCCTGTTCCAATGCACGTATGGGAACCGCACTCAGGAACCGGTTTTGTTCTCTGGACAGTGAAGGAGCATCCATGCTCAGAGAGGCCATGGAGCGACATGGGTTTTCAGCCAGGGCCTACGACAGGATCCTCAAGGTTGCCCGTACCATTGCCGACCTAGATGGATCAGATCACATTCTTCGCTCTCATTTGGCCGAGGCTGTCAATTATCGAAACCTGGACCGCGAGGGGTGGTCGGGATAAGGGTATGCACCCCGGTACTACCGGCTGGCCGCTCTGACTTTTATGACTACTTTTTTCACCGTATCATACCCCTCGATCCTGATCCCCGGGCGATGTGCCTCCTCAGGAGTGAATATAAAAAAAGTTCCGGGCTCAGCTGTATAGTATACTCCCCCGGCATCAAAGAAACCCACATCGTTAACAGGGTCGTAAGCTTCTGATACTGTAGCCTCAGCAACCGGAGAAACACCCATCTTTGCCTTTCCCTTTATAATATACTGGAGGTCATTAAATTCTTTATGCGCCTCCCATTTTACCGAATCAATAACAGGGGCAGGCGCTTCGCTGACAATGGCTCTGACACTGTCCCCGATAATGTAATATGTCCCTGGTTCAATGGCATCAAGGTTGTTTGTCTTCAACCACTCAATTGCCATATCCCATCCATTCGGATAGGCCCTGTACTGTTTTTCAAATTCCTTTTGATTGATCGACGGATGGGGTTTCAATTGCAATCCTTTCAGCCAATCCTGATTGTCATACCACTGAGAGTCTTTCTTTTGTTCCATTCTGTTTCTGCATGATTGTGTTATACCACCCATCCCCGCCAGACCGGTTGAGATGATCAGTAAAGAAAAAATTCCGCGGGTCAAATGTGTCGTTCTTTTCATAGATCATTCTATATTATTGTGGCGCTCTGACCTTTTTCGATTCAGGGCAGCAATGGTTAGTATGGCTGAAAGAAAAAGAGAACCAGCCATAAATATATAGGAGGCCCCGAAACCACCTGTGGTACCGTTCAGATAGCCCACAATATAAGCACCCAGGAAAGATCCAAGCGCACCCAGGCTGTTGATCAGCGCTATGGCACCCGCTGAAACATTACGGGGCAATATTTCGGTGATCACTGCAAAAAAGGGCCCGTACGGAGCATACATGGCCCCACCTGCAATCACCAGCAAAACAAATGAGAACCAGAAATGGGTGGTACCCAGCAAATAAGAACCATAGAAAGCCATGGTGCCGATCAAAAGGAATGGCCAGATAAACAGTTTCCTGTTCAGGGTCTTATCAGAGAAATAGGATGCAGTTAACATCCCAATGATAGCCAGGATATAGGGAACCGATGCAAGCCAACCGGTGGTTACAATATTTGAATCGGGGGCTGCATTGATGATGGAGGGGAGCCACATCACAAATCCGTATACCCCGATGCTCCATAAGGCATATTGCAGACAGAGCAACAAAACGATCCTGGAGCGGAATGCTTCCGCATAATTTTTCACCGGTTTAATGGATTGTTGCTCCAGGTCGAGCTGAGCCTGCAGGTCCCCCTTCTCCTTACCGGTCAGCCACCGGGCATCTTTGGGCCGGTCGACCACCAACCGCCACCATAACACAGCCCATAGCAGGGCCGGGAAACCTTCTATAATAAACATCCAGCGCCAGCCCACCGACCCAACCAGGTAACCGGATAAAATTGACATCCACAGGATCGTTGCCGGATTGCCCAGGATTAAAAAGGTGTTGGCCCTTGAGCGTTCAGCCCTGGTAAACCACCTGCTTAAAAAGATAAGCATGGAAGGCATTACAGCGCTTTCAACCACACCCAGCATAAACCGGATCACGATCAGGCCATATACATTACTGACAAGACCCGTGGCCATGGCAAGCACTCCCCACAGGATCAAAGACCAGAATATCAATCTTTTCGCGCTCTTATTGGCTGCATAGAGTGCCCCGGGGATCTGAAAAAAGAAATAGCCCAGGAAAAACAGTGATCCCAGAAGGGATGACATGGCTGCAGTTATATCAAGGTCCTCGGCCATACCACCCGCCGCTGCAAATCCAAAATTTGCACGGTCAAGGTAGGCAAGGCTGTAGGTGATAAATGCGATGGGGATCAACCTGTACCATCGTTTTCGAGCTAATGCTATCTCCATTTGATTATTCCTCTTCATATAAATGTAATGAGAAAATCCAAAATCCAATAAACAGATGGGATTCCTGATCAGTGCCAACTCACGTTTTCTAATTTCTGTTAACTTTATTGGTCATTTTTAAAGGGGAGTCCGTGAAAAATATCATTGTCATAGGTGCGGGTATTGGAGGTATTGCCGCTGCAGGTTCTCTTGCCAGAAAAGGCTATAACGTCACCATTTTTGAAAAAAACGGATATCCCGGGGGGAGGTGCGGAACGTATATCAAAGATGGGCACAGGTTTGATATTGGCGCTACATTCATGATGATGCCGGGAGTGTATAAGGAGGCATTTTCAGCAGTGGGAAAAAATATGGCCGAGGAATTAAAACTGTACAGGATGGATCCTGTATACAGGGTGAAATTCCCCGGAGATAAGGAGATCAATTTTACATCCGACCTGGCTGATCTTCAAACACAATTTGAAGCAATCGAGAAAGGAAGTTTTGGCTCTTTTCTAAAACTCATGGGCAAGGGATTCAACATTTATGAAAAATCGATGCGGTTGATCGACCGTAATTATTTCAGGATCCTGGATCCAACGCTTCTGAAATATCCCTTTCTTCTGTTCAGGTACAAGGCCTTTCATAATCATTATAAATATATCAGCACCTATTTTCGAAGTGAGGAGATGCGCAGTCTTTTTACTTTTCAGAATTTATACCTTGGACAAAATCCCTTTAAGGCTTCCGGGATGTATACCTTTCTGCCCTTTATGGAACTCGCCGATGGCGTATATTTCCCCAAAGGTGGAATGCATGAAGTGGCCGAGAGACTGCTTATAACTGCAAAGGAACTTGGGACGAAACTGGTGTTAAATGCACCCGTGAAAAAAATTGAGGTCAACGGCAGAAAAGCAACGGGAGTGATCCTTGAGGATGGAACATTTCATCACGCCGATATGATTTTATCGAATGCTGATCTCCCCTATGTCTATAGCCATTTATTGCCCGGTAGCCGTAAGGCCAGAAGGTTGCAAAAGTTAAAGTATTCCTGTTCGGCTATCGTCTTTCACTGGGGGGTTGATAAGGTATACCCGCAATTGCGACAACACAACGTTTTCGTTTCAGGAACGCATAAGGAGAGTTGCAGGACTATTTTCAGGGATAATTCCTTTGCCGGAACTCCTTCAATTTATGTACACTCTCCGATCCGGTCTGATCCTTCTGCGGCTCCCGGGAACCAGGACTCAGTCACTGCCATTGTGCATGCCGGTAATCTCGATGACAGAAAAGATTATGACTGGGATGAAATAATAATGCAGGCACGAAACGCCATTTTAAGTAGATTTGAGGCGGAGGGATTAAGTGACTTTGAGAAGCATATTAAATTTGAATTATGTTTTACACCGGCCACCTGGAAATCGGCATTTAACCTTACCAGGGGTGGCACCTTTGGAAGCCTGGCCCATAACTTAATGCAGATGGGATTTTTACGCCCCGGGAATCATCATAAAAAGTACAGGAATCTGTTTTTTGCTGGTGGAAGCACACAGCCAGGCAGCGGGATGCCCCTGTCACTGCTCTCTGCAAAACTTGTTACCGAACGGATTGAAAGAACAAACCGGAATTCTTAACGGTCATGGATAAAGAATTCAGAGAAATCATACAAAATATCGCTTTTGAAAATATCAAAAAGCATCCCAATATCCTGATCGCGGCGCGATTCTGGGACGACAGGAGATACCATGCTGCGAAGGTTTGCTATAAATTTATGCGGATGATAGATGATTATATCGATGACCGCAAAGCCATTGGAAAAGAGATAAGCTGTTTGGAGAAAGAGGAACTCAGTGAGAAAGTAAACAGCTGGATTGAATGCCTTGACATAACAGCCGGGAAGGATCCTTTTTACAGTGAGCTGGCTGAAACCGTATCAACATTCAAGATACCCCTGGAGCTTTTCCATAATTTTGCCAAGGCGATGTTATATGATATCAACCACACCGGGTTCGCTTCACTGGGTGATTTCATGGATTATGCTGAAGGCGCATCCGTTGCCCCGGCTTCCATATTTGTTCATCTCTGTTGCCTGTCAGAGGAAAACGGTGCGTATATCACACCTGACTATAATGTGCTGGATGTGGCCAGGCCATGTGCCATCTTCAGTTACCTGGTGCATATCATACGTGATTTCCAGGAGGATCAGCTGAATAATCTGAACTATTTCGCTCTCGATATTTTGAAGCAACATCAGCTTCTTCCTTCCCACCTGAAGGAGATCGCCACAGGAGGTCCCGTCCCCGATTCTTTCCGTCAGGTGATAGGGGTCTATTGTGAACAGGCAAAGTACTACAGGGAGCAGACACTGTTGCAACTTGAGGATCTATCCTTAAAATTGAGCGGCCGTTATCTTCTGAGTCTCTATATGATCTATCACCTCTACCAGATGGTATTTGACCGGATTGATATCAATCACGGGCTTTTTACAACAAAGGAGCTTAATCCCACCATTACTGAGATCAGGGATATGGTGCTGGATGTTGCCTCAGGCTGGAATTATAGCTGAACTATTGACCAAGGGATCCTCCGTCTGTAAGGATCAACACCCGCCCTGTACTCTTTTCTTGGCGGGACGCGGTGCAATCTTGGGAAGATCAGGAGCTGGCTGATCGCTGCTCTCCACAACAGCGCCTCCTCCAAGAGCCTGTCCGGCGCCTTTTCTGAAGTCGTATTTGGCTATCTCTTCATCCGGGCTGGTCGATGGCGGGGCCTTGGGGTTCATGATGGTCTCCACCCAGTAGTTGAGGCCACCCTGAAGCACATAATTGTTCTGGTAGCCCAGCTGTCGCGAAAGCATCCATGCTTCATTGGCTTTTACCGTGCCATTGGAGTAGAATACATTGTATCGGAGATCCTGGTGAATATAGTCCTTCCACTGGTCCTCCAGGAGGGAGGAAAGAGGAATATTGATGGCGCCCGGCAGGTGGAACTTCTCATATTCATCTTCACTTCTAACGTCGATCAGTACCAGCGAAGGGTCCTTGCTAACCATCATTTGGGCCACTTCGTCAGGTGAAAAATACTGCATACCGCTGTTTACATACTCCAGAAGGGCGTTGGGTGAGAGTTTGTAGGGATGGGTAGTGTTGGCTGGGACTGCTGCCAGGATCAATCCAAGGGGGAGGATGATCAGTGCTAAATATAATCTTGGTTTCATGATACTGTGATTTCTATGATAATGTTCTTAAATATAAACAGTTATAGTGGTGAAAAGTTTTCCGGGCCATTAATACTCCTCCCGGGGAAACTTTTTTTCGGCCCATTCACCGACCCAGAACATTCCCAGTGCCGCCAGGATAATGCCAAGAACAACCACACCGTCCTTCATACCCAGTGCCTGTGGCAGTGTCGGGGTCCCTTTAAATGATCCCATATAGAGTGGCTCCAGCAGGGGGTAGGCCTCAGAAAAAATAATAATTCCAAGGAACAATCCGCCTATAAAGAACAACGCATCAATTTTCCCGATGGACGCTGCACAGAAGCTTGTTCCCGGACAAAATCCTCCGGTGATAAAACCGGCACCCATAATGGCACCCCCGATTATGGTTGACCAGAGATAGGTTGGATTGATATAGACCATATCCAGGTCGATCCAGTCGAAGAGGCTCAGAAAGAGCAGCCCCACCATGGCCACTATAGCTGCGGTAAAGAATACCTTAAGAACCACGGTGTCGTATCCGTAGAAAACTCCGGCCAGTTTGCGGCTGGAGGAGAATCCGCTGCTCTCCAGAACAAATCCAAAACCGATCCCGATGAGAAAGGCTATAAAGAAATTGGTGTTTTGAGAAATAATATCGTTGACAATTAAAGGTCCCATGATCGTGATATAATATAATTAAATCCAGTTTTTCCTGAAGAACCAGGCCAGCAAGAAGGCGGTTCCGAATATAAATGCCATGGAGATAAAGCCTCCCAGTGAAAGGACTCCCATACCGCTCAGTGCAGATCCGCTTGTGCATCCGCGTCCGAGCTGAGAACCAAATCCAAAGAGGATCCCCCCGATAACTGCAAAGATAATTCTGCGTTTGGAGGTGATCTTGGGAGAGTGTTCTACTTTAAATTTAAGCCTGTTGAAGATGGCCCCGGAGAGGAAGGCACCTACGATAACTCCCAGCATCTGGAATACGAGCCATGATTTCAAGGGGCCGTTGGGATGTTCTGCATTGTATTCTTTATAGAACTGTGCATTTTCAGCGTGTTGCGGCGCTACTGTATTGACAGTGGCCACCAGGGCGCTCTTAGCTGCACCACTGGCTCCAAGTCCCCTGCCCGACACAAAGTTGGCGGCGATCAGGACAAGGCCAAGCAGTACACCCCCCAGGTAGGGATTGATGTACCTGGTTTTTTTAATTGGTTTTATTGATTCGCTCATTATATGATAGATTAATGTTACTAATAGAGCCACCTGCTTTCCTGACCCGCATAGGCAATTACGAATCGGAGCATCAGGCTACCGAACAGAACCAGTCCTGCCGGTATTACAACAGGTATATTGAATTTTTTCAGTTCAAGTACTTCCAGGATGATGGGCACGATCATCCCGAGGATCACAACGAAGATCCAGAACGGAGCCGTCCAGGGTCCGCCAAGGAACAGTTCGGCTGCATCGATCTGCACCTGGGTACTTGCAAGAAATCCCATGAACATATGGATGATCAGGAAAAGCTCCACCACGATAATACCAATATCGATCTTGGAGAACATTTTCCTCTCCTTATGCTTCCTTGACATGAGCATGATTACCGCAGCTCCCGCAGATAGCCCGGAGGCCAGGAAAAGAGGACCAAGGATCGAGGTGTTCCAGAGTGGTCTCGCGTTGAAGGCAGAGAACAGGATCCCAGTATAGACACCCAATATCACAGAGCTGACGGCCATGATCCAGGCAATGGCCATCTTTTGTTTGGAGAGAAACGCTTCCAGATCTTTTAGGATCTTAAACTTCCAGTCCCAGTTTGGAAAAACCTCTTTGATGTGGATAGCCGACCAGATGAAGGAAAGGGGCGTGACCAGCATAAGGACCCAGGCACCCCATGACATGGGCGATTCCAGTCGAATGGTGGTATACAATCTCCAGAAATAGAGTTGATGTTTCAGGTCCACCAGCAGGGCCAGAAGTCCAACTACAAGTACCCAGGGTACGATATGCGGGGCTATTTTAACGGCTGCACGATACTTATTCTCTTTACCCATCAGGGTGAAGAATGCTGCAAAAAACAGTATCCCGGCTGCCAGTCCCCCGAGAAAAAGATAGAGGGGGATCTGCCAGTGCCAGATATGCAGGTGTGGATCTATCAGGTGGTTGTTGCGTCCGCTGACGATGATTTCTTCTCTCATGGCAGGCTAGATTAAGAAGTATAACTGAGGATCGGTCCCCGCTTCGGGGATCAGGGTTTTGTGTTTTCTCACTTTCAGGATTTCGGAAACCGGACTCTTGGGATCATCCAGGTCGCCAAAGTACATGCACTTGGTAGGACATGCTGCCACACAGGCAGGTTCCAGGCCCTTCTTAACCCTGTGGATACAAAAGGTGCACTTGTCCACGTACCCTTCCGGATGCGGATAACGGGCATCATAGGGACAGGATGTGATACATGCTCCGCAACCAATACATTTATTGTGAGTAACCAGTACGATCCCCCCGTCAGAGTAGTGACTGGCACCTGTAGGACAACAACGAACGCAGGGAGAGTTGTCGCAATGGTTGCAGCGTTCAGAGCGGATTTCGATCTCAAGCTGCGGGTAGGTGCCATCAGTAACCTCCACCACCCAGTCCCGGCAGTAACCGATGGGCACACCGTTTTCTGTCTGGCAGGCTACCACGCAGTCACTGCAACCCACGCACTTTTTCGTATCGACGGCCATTGCATATCTCATGATGCAGCCTCCTCTTCTTTAGGTTCAAACTTGAAGGTCACGAAGTTCCCTCGCATTCCGGTCCCGCCCATGATGGGATCCACCAGAACCTTTGTAATCAGTTCCGAATCGCTGGCTCCTTTTCCATAGGCCCGGGAGAGTTTTTTATTGGTATGTCCGAATCCGTGGACCATGTAAACGGTGTCCCAACGGGTGCGCTCCGTGACCCTTGCCTTGATCGGGAAGGAGGAACGCACACCATCCTGGTTTTCCAGCCAGATGTACTGTCCGTTCTTAATTCCCCATTCTCCTGCTACCTTTGGATTGATCCATGCAGCATTCTCTTCCATCAGGTCTTTCAGCAGTGCATTGTTGGCGGTCCGGCTAAATGTATGCATGGGTGCTCTTCCGTAACTGAGCCTGTAAAATCCCTGCGGGGGTTCCTCATGCTGAGTGTAGAAAGGCATTGGGTCGAAGCCTTCAGCTGCAAGACCTGTGCTGTATAGTTCTATTTTCCCGGTATCGGTATAGAACTCCATATCCTGGTCCTTTTCAAAGTAGAGGTCATCATAGGAGCGATCATAGGTCTTTACCCCGATGCGTTGCATCTCCTCCAGGGAGGTGTCCACCTGTTTCAACTGCCAGTCCAGCATCTCCTCGAAAGAGTTCCAGCTGAAATAATCCTCCAGTCCCAGTTTGATGGCGAGCTGTTTGGCCATCCAGTAGCCTGGCTTTGTATTGTACATAGGCTCGGCAGCAGGCATTCGCAGAGCGATGGCCGGTTTGCGGTGCGGGGCATTCCTAATGGAATCGTAGCGTTCCAGGTAGGTGCATTCAGGCAGTACCACATCGGCCCAGCCGGTAATGGCCATGGGCATGGTATCGATCACCACCAGCAGCTCCAGGTTCTGGATCGCTTCGAGTGTCTTGGCTGAATCCGGAATGGTCTTGATAAGGTTGGTCCCGTTGACGATCCATCCTTTAAAATTACATCCCCTGTTTACATCCGGGATGGTGGCATCGCAAATACCTGATGCAATAGTTTCGTAAGCCAGGTTATATTTTCCGGGATAGGCGTCCCTCCAGGTCCGTCTTGGTGTCGGGAAAGGGGGATGTGGCCATTCCGGGACCGGCATGGTCTCCGGAACATAAAATCCGCCCCTGCGTCCCCATGATCCCAGGAGTCCGTTCAGTATGGCCATGGCCCTGCTTCGCTGGGTATCGTCACCGTACCAGGTTACATGGCGGCCCGGGTGGACAATTACGGAAGGAGCTGCACTGGCCATCTCTTTTACTGACTTGCGGATCAGATCCGGTGCCAGTGTAGTAATCCCGTAGGCCCATTCGGGGGTCATGTTTTTAACATGGGCCTTCAACTGATCGAATCCGAATGTATATTTTTCAACGTAATCCTTATCGTACCACTCTTCATAGATCAGCACATGGATCCACGCCAGTAAGAGTGCCAGGTCAGTGGCAGGTTTGATGGGCAGCCAGTATTTGGATTTACTTGCTGCAATACTGTATCGCGGATCCACTGTAATAATGGTAGCCCCTTTATCAATCGCATCGGACATCTCCTGTACCTGTCCGTTGTGCATGTTCTCTCCCAGGTGGGAACCGATCAGGACCAGGCATTTGGTATCGCGGATGTCGGTTCTTTCCGGGCTTCCCACCCCTTCCCCGAAGGTCATGTAGTATGCTACTTCCCGGGGACCGCGGCACTGGGCATAGGAGGGAGCGGCGATATTATCGGAACCAAAGGCCTGCAGCAGCGTTCCCCAATAATGTCCCCCGGAGCCATGTGTCAGCAGCGCCATGCATTCAGGGCCATGCTGCTCTGCAATAGCTTTCATTTTTTCGGCAATATAATCGAATGCCTCATCCCAGCTGGCTTCCCGGAAGGCCTGTTTTCCCCTCTCTTCTGTCCTGATCAGGGGCGTTCTCAGGCGGTCCTCATCGTAGTACATGCCCGGCCCACCGGTTCCCCGGGGACAGAAACGGCCATTGCTGTGCTGGTCTTCAGCGTTTCCGACTATTTTCCAGATCTTGCCTTCCTGATTTTTATAGACCCATCCGGCACATTTCCAGAAGCAGATTTCGCAATAGGTGGGTGTCCGGTCTGTATCCACACTGAGTTCGGCTCCCTGGGGAGGGGATGCGATCATGCTTTTGTAAATGGCATAATTTGAGGCGCTTACAGCAAGTCCGCCAATACCCAAACCGGAAATTTTTATAAAATCCCTGCGGTTAGTCTTCGAAAGGTTCATTTAATAATTGTTGAGGTAACAGAAGTGCTGTACAAAGGTAATTCTAAAATATATATTTACACATATATCTAGATACGTAGATATAATATATAATACTGTAATAGAGCGAGATAAACCTATTTAGAATGGGCCTAAATTATAATCGAAGTTGTGTTTGATAACATTCTAACCATATTTCTGCCTCCAACAGCATCCGGGAAAATGAATAAAATGGTCTTTTGAGAAAAGTGGAGAGCGTGGCTGAACGGTCCAGCATGGCCGGTAATGAATTAAATGCCAGTGAAAGGGCAGCATAAGCTCTGCCGAAACCGATCCCAAGCAGGTACCTGGTTACGCGGGGATTCCTTATCTCAACTGAAAGGCCTGAAAAGGCCGAGACTATCAGAACGGCCCGCAGGCTCATTTCAAAACCTACCAGGAAACCGTTGCCTATCGGGAAGTTGTTTCCTTCGGGGGGGTGCCAGAACAGTCCGGCAAGCAGGGTCATCAGCAGAAGCTGACTCCAGAAGAAGGGTTTTTTCAAACGGTGAATGATGCGTTTGTAGTAAAATAATAGGAATGCCAGGTAGAGTCCGGCCGGAATGAGTGATTGCAGCTGCAGGCCATAACGATTGATAAGCAGCAGCATGGCAGGGATCATAGCCACATGTAGAAAAAGCAGGAGTATACGGAAGGGCTGGTTTGGATCCGCATCCTGCCAGGCCGAGGCAAAGGGATCAGCCATGTTGGCAATGGAGGTGATTTCTCCCTGTTTGTACCGGGCTCTTTTTCCCAGGAAAATTCCTGCAAGAGCAGCGGCGGCACCAAAAATAACGTATAGCGCTATTATCCAGAGGATCAGGTCCTTTGGATCTGCCTCCTCCAGACCCAATTGTTTCTGAAGGAACCGGAAAAGGTTCACATAAATCTGGACCAGGTCGGATCCATATAAAATAAACAGGCTGGCCAGTTTATGCACAATAGTGCTGAGCAGGGCGGCAACACCGGCAAGGATGTATCCGATCATATTCCGGCCAACCAGGTAAATGAGAAGATCCATAAACAGGGCCTCCATCATTATACCGGTCATGGGACCAAGGATCACGGCGCTGGGTGAGAGGGATTTCATCAATCCGCAGATCAGTCCGGCCCTCCAGATCAACCCGGTTTCATTCCATACCTGCAGGAATGAGATCATCAACAGTACAGAAAAACTGGCCAGGAGCGTACCTGAAAAGGGGATGTGAAGGTTGTGCAGCAGGCTTCCCACGATAATTTCGAAACTGGCCCATAATCCTCCGGCCACTGCAGCTTTTAACCATATTGAATTGATCTCACTCTTCATATTGCTATATTCCAAACCCGGCGGGAATGTTATTGAGATCCCCTTTACTGTTAATATTCATGAACAGGTCCGGGTGCCAGCACTCCAACTCACTAGAAATAGTAACAATGTTGCTGTTGCATCTCTTTAGAAGGTGATGTACTGCAAGATCGTTCTCATCCATCATCTCTTTCATTACCGGAGCAGTGCTTTTTCTGTATATCCCGCAGAGTGGCTCGGGCCTCTTAGGATTCAGAGCCGGTAAAACAATATCATAAGTGGCACTTTCGCTTAGCAGAAGTCTGAACAGGGCATCATTTACGAGGGGCATGTCGTAGGAGAGAACCAGGTTTAAATCACTTGCAGAAGCTCTCAGGCAGCTGTAGATCCCTCCCATTGGACCCATACCTTTCACCTCATCACAGATGGAACGGTGTTTTACCTTCAGTACTGAATCATTACAGGTACTGACAAGGACCTCGTCACAGACGCTTTCAAGGACTCCAAGGGGATACTGGTAGAGCAATGCATTTCCGATCCTGAGGATTCCCTTTTCTCTCCCCATCCTCTTGCTAAGGCCTCCTGCAAGAAGGATACCGGTAATTTTTGGATTGTCAGTATGCATTAATCTTTTTGAAAAACCGACGCAAGGTAGAAATCTTTATCCTAAATTGGAGATATAAATTTCATTTAACCGAACATGGCGAAAGGCATTCAATTAAAGCGAGCGAGCGTAAAATCGAACTATTCAGGGGCAAAAAAATATGATCTGATCATCATTGGTTCGGGATTGAGCGGGCTTTCTTCAGGCCTGATGTGGCAAAAGAATACAGCCGGGAAGCAGACCCTTATTGTCGAGAAGAACGCTTACCCGGGGGGATACAGCACAGCTTATGAGCGCGATGGGTATGTTTTTGAAACGACCCAGCTTTTCCCCGATATTATTGATATGCTGGAATACCTTGAGATTGATCTGGATCTGAAACAGTTTGAAGGGAACTTCATGCGGCGACTGGTGGTGGACGGGGTTCAGGTTGAGGAATACAAGATTCCGGCAGGAGTGGAGAATTTTAAAGCCTATTTGATAGATCAGTTTCCCGGAGATGCACAGAAGATCAGTAAACTCATGGACTATTCAGTGGATATGTTCAAGCAGGTTCGAAAACTGAAGACCAATGCAACACTCCGCGATAAACTAAAGATCCCGTTCCAGGCTCCCAAAGTGGTGGCTAACCTGAACCGGACCTATTCTGGATTACTCGATAAATTCGGGATCAGCAATCCAAAATTGAGAGAAGTGATGGAGACTTTTACCTCATTTTCCGGTGTGCCTTCCGACAGGGCCTCGTCCATTATGGCAACCGGGGCCATGCTTTCCTCAATGACCCGCTGTTTCAGGCCATATGGATATTTTGATGAATTCCCCGCAAAAATGGCAAAACTGTTTCAGGAACGTGGAGGTGAAATGCTGTTTGAGGCTCCGGTGGAGAAAATTGTTGTGGAGGAGGGTGTGGCCCATGGTATCAGGGTAAAAGGCATAAATGAAATGATCGGGGCTGAAACCATTATTACCACCGTCGATCCGATGCTGGCTATGCGGACCCTGGTGGGCGATGAACACCTGCCGGCCTCCTACCTGGAAAAGCTGGACCAAACCATTATGTCTGTCTCTTCCATTAATGTAGCTCTGGGTTTGGACGATAAGATCAACATGGGCTCTCTTGATCTGGATTATCCTTACAATGTGGTTTCAACCGGACTTGGGACAGCCGAAAAATTGTTTGAAGGTTTTTTGGCCGGCGACCATGCATTCACGGAAGATTGTTTCCATATGGCGGTCATTTGTCCTTCTCTTACCACCGGGGCTAAAAATACTGTTACGCTCAGGTGTACACCTTTTGCATTGGGCCGGTGGAAGGAGTGGCGGGAAAATGACTATAAGAAATATATGCAGGAGAAAATGAAGTGGGGTGATTTTTTCATCAATATTGCCGAAAAGTACTTTATTCCGGATCTGAGCAAGCATATTGTAGTGAAGGATATTTCCACACCTGCCACCTATGCACGTTTCTCGGGATCACCAACCGGGAGTCTCTATGATATGGCCTCACTGGTTACCCAGTTCGGGCCCAAAAGACTGCCGATGATTACTCCTGTAAAGAAGCTCTATCAGCCCAAATTTTCTCACGGATTGTACGGAACCATGATGAACGGTGTACAGGTTGTTGACCTGCTGCTCGACCGTAATTTTAACAATGGGAATTCACTTTTTGCACCTGTTAACAGATAAATCACTAGTTTTATAGACAATACTATCCCATAATCTAATTAACCAGTAAAACTTATTCCATATGCCTACCAACAGAAGAGAGTTTATCAAAAAATCTGCAGCGGCCACTGCTGTAATTGGAATGACATCCCCATTTTCAACACTTAAAGGCGGGATACTGGGGGCCAATGAAAAACTGGTCTGCGGACTGATCGGTGCCAATGGCATGGGATTTAACGACCTGAGCACATTCCTGAGTTTGCCCGGTACCGAATGTGCTGCCATTTGTGATGTGGACAATAATGTGCTTGAAAGACGGATCAGGGATGTAGAGAAGATACAGGGGAAGGCGCCCAAAGGGTATAAGGATTTCCGAAACCTGCTCGAGCATGAAGGGCTGGATGTGATCATCATCGGTACGCCTGACCACTGGCATACCTTGCCTTTTGTATATGCTGCACAGGAAGGCTATGACATCTATTGTGAGAAACCGCTTGCCAACACAATTGGGGAGATCAACCTGTTGGAACGTACGGTGGGAAGGTATGGAAATGTGGTACAGATCGGACAGTGGCAACGCAGTGACAAACACTGGCAGGATGCCATCAAGTATGTGCATTCCGGTCAACTGGGGAAGATCAGGACGGTTCGCGCCTGGTCATACCAGGGCTGGATGAAATCGGTTCCGGTCCTGCCCGATTCTCCCGTACCGGAGGGAGTGGATTATGATTTCTGGCTGGGTCCTGCCCCCCAAAGGCCATTCAATAAGAACAGGTTCCACTTCACTTTCCGCTGGTTCTGGGACTATGCTGGGGGGATGATGACCGACTGGGGTGTTCATATTGTTGATTATGCCCTTTTTGGGATGCAGAAATATGCACCCAAATCAGTAATGGCCATGGGAGGGAAGTTTGCCTATCCTGATGATGCATGCGAAACACCCGATACACTCCAGGCGCTGTACGAATTTGACGATTTCACGATGCTCTGGGACCATGGGATCGGAATCGACGGAGGATATTACGGGAGATCGCATGGTGTGGGATTCGTTGGAAATGACGGGACCCTGGTAGTGGACCGTGAAGGATGGGAGGTGATCCCCGAGCCCAAAGGGGGAAGCCCGACCCTGGACAGGGTCGACCTGATCAAAGGGGACGGACAGGGCTTGTATAATCATATGATCAATTTTATCGATGGCATCAAGAACGGAGCAAAGCTGAACTGTCCTGTTGAGATTGCAGCAGGGGTGGCCAGGACCTGTCACCTGGGTAACGTGGCATTTAAAACGGGCCGCAGGTTATACTGGGATGCAGAAAGCAGCAAGTTCATCAATGATGCTGAGGCTGACCGCTACCTGGTGCCCAACTACAGGAAACCGTGGACCCTTCCTGAAGTATAAAGCGTTTTCCTTACTTTAGCCTGATACGCATCAGGTCCATATCTGCGGTTATATAGAGATAACGGTTTTTTGCATCAAGGGTACAGTTGGATGTGGCCTGTCCGGTTTTGATGATCCCCAGGTGTTCGCCTTCGGGGGTCAGGATCCAGACACCACCCGGACCGGTGGCAAAAATGATCCCATCATCGCGTACCACCAGTCCGTCCGGTCCACCCGAAAGGCTGTCCTGAGCGGGACGGGCATCATAGAAGAGCCTTTCATTCTGAAGGGAACCATCACTGGCCACATCATACTTCATCCAGACAGGTCCGGGATCTCCACCCGAATTACTAACATACATTGTTTTTTCATCGGGTGAGAGATCGATGCCGTTGGGTGCATTGAGATGTTTGAGCATAAGGCTTACCTCACCATCCGGGGTTATCAGAAAGACTCCTGTAAAGTCCATTTCTCTCCGTGGATCTTCATACCTGAGTTCCATCCCGAAGGCAGGGTCAGTTATATAGAGGTTCCCACTGCTGCTATATACGGCATCATTGGGTGAATTGAAACGTTTCCCATTCCAGGAGCCGGCAATGGTTTCAAAATTGGGCGAAGGATTATCAAGCGGCGCCATCATTCTGGCCATCCTCCGGTCGCCGTGCTGGCAGAGAACAAGCTGACCATTTCCATCCAGTATCAGGCCGTTGGATCCTGTCTCTCCTCCACGCGGGATGGTGTCCGTATAGCCGGATGGCTTTAAATAGAGCTTCAAACCACCATCCTCCGACCATTCAAAGATGGAGTTGTTGGGTATATCAGAGAAAATGACCTTCTCCTGCTCCGGTTGCCAGAGCGGACCCTCTGACCATTCAAATCCTTCAGCCACTATTTCCGGTAGTGTACCGGGTGCAATAATCCGGTTCAGCTCAGGACTGAGGCTGATAACGGAGCCGGTGGTTGGATAATCCTGTGCATTACAGGATGCAAGAAGCAGCAAGATTACAAATCCTGCAGATGTGGCGATGGTTCTGTTTTTCATTGGTTTGGGTTTTTGATCCACTGAATTGTTTTTTGAATTCCTGTTCGGGCATCCATTGGCTGGTAGCCAAGAACCTCAGATGCCTTGTTGGAAGAGACGATCCAGTTGTGGTTAAATTTACGAACAAAGCCGGAATCCAGCAGGGGTGTGCGACCCGTTATTTTTGAGCCCAATTTCATGATTCCGGCGGATAATAGCATGAGCCATAGTGGTATTTTAAAAAGCTTTTTATGTGTACCGCTCTCTTCACGGATCAGGCCAAACAACTGGTTGTAGGTGATATTTTCACCTCCCAGCACATACCGTTCTCCAGGCTTCCCCTTTTTCATGGCCTGAAGGTGACCCGTCACCACATCTTCAACGAAAACGTAATTTCCAAAACTGTTGCCGTCTCCGGGAATAAATCTCCAGCCTCCTTCCACATATTTTTTGATCATTCTGGTAACTCCGTTGGATACACTCAGGTAACCGGGGCCATAGACCCTTGTGGGATTGACTATAACCACCTCTGGATCTTTTTTTGAGCGCCCAAGGAGTTTCATTTCCATCGTGTGTTTGGACGCCTCATATTCGGTAAAATATGATAAAGGGGGAGGTGTGTTTTCGTTAACAGCGTCTCCGTCAGAGGGTCCAAGAACCCCCGCTGTCGATGTGACCACTACCCTCCGCACACCCTGGTGGCCTGCTGCTTCAATAATATTCATGGTCCCATACACATTGTACCGGAACACCATTTCCGGGTCACCGAAACTTATCCCCGCGTAAGCTGCCGTATGGTATGCTTCTTCGCATCCGTTCATGGCTTTTTCAAGTGTGGAAATGTCCAGGATATCACCTTTGAATAGCTCTATACTGGGAATACGGATCAGTTCTGCTTTGGCCTCGGAACGATAGAGAGCATGTACTGAGTTGCCCTCTTTCACCAGCCTTTTTACCAGTTGGATCCCGATAAAACCTGTAGCACCTGAAACGAATACTTCCATTCTATGCAGCCTTCATTAGTTTCATTTCAGGGTGGGCGAGCAATGCAAACCATTCATTACTGAGGGCCATCACTGTATGAATGGCCACGGCACACCAGATATTGCCCGTGATCAGGGTGATGTAACAGAGTAAGACCCCCACAGGTATGGCACCCAGAGTTTCGCCCGGACCCTTATTAAAATGAGCTAAAGAGTAGAGTGTGCAGTTCAAAGCGATGGCAGGGACCGGTGCCAGCAATCCCAGAGATGCATGCAGTAAAAATCCCCTGAAAAGGAATTCATATCCAATCAGGAACAGCAACCAGCTGACACTGTTTAAAAGAATCATGCGGGGGGTCCAGGTTTTTGCCCGTATCTGTGGATAGCGCTTAATGCTGCCCTTATTCCGGGCAGCAAAATATCCCAATGGCAGGATCACCGGAAAGAGTAACCAGTACCACCAGGGCGGCGCGGAATAAAAATGCAGTGAGAGCCCGGAATCTCTCAGGTTAAATCCGGGAAGCAGGCTGATGATCAGTGCTGAGAATACTCCCAGGAACATCAATCCCAGGAATCGTTGCATGATCACCTGGTTTCCCTGTTCGTCCAGATATTTGAATGGAATCCCGAAGAACCGCCTGGCGGTTCTATTTCGTGAAAGTAAATAGTAACCCGAGAATCCAACGATACACCAGAGCACAGCTATGCTGAACCGCAGATGGTCCGGGGAAAACAGATTCTTGGTCATGGTGTGGTTCAGGTCATCTCAGCTGCTTAATTGGCATCAGGATTGCTTACCAGGTCATTCACCAGTTCGGTAACGGAACGGAAGTCAATTTTCCCGGTACTCATCATGGGCAGCTCCTCCAAAACAAAGAACTGGCGTGGGAGGGCAATATTGGGCAAATCCTTGGCCATATTCCTCAGGATCGCCACCTTGTTTACATCCCTGGTGACGGCTGCTACTATCGTCGAGCCTTTTATTTCGTCAGGGATCTCAACTATGCAGCAGGAGACACCTTCAGGCAGGTATTGTTCCATGACATTCTCCACCTTCACCAGGGAGACCATCTCACCGCCGATTTTTACAAACCGCTTGAAACGTCCTGAGTGCCACAGGTAGCCATCTTTGTCCATATAGCCCATGTCTCCTGTGTTGTACCAGCCGTCCACAATACTTTCAGCCGTTAGTTCCGGTGCTCCCAGGTATCCTTTCATAATCAGGTCCCCTTTCACCAGGATCTTGCCCACTTCACCTGTTTTGCAGGCTTTACCGGTTTCCAGGTTCTCAATCTTCACCTCTACGCCAGGAATAACCTTCCCGATACTTCCCGGCCGGTTATATTCAAACGAGTTTACCGATACCACCGGTGATGTTTCTGTGGCTCCATACCCTTCCAGCAGGGTTACTCCGTGTTTTTTCTGATACCCGTCACGCAGGGCATCGGGACATTTATCAGCCCCGGCAACCATGATCCGGAGACTCTTAAAATCTCCCGGTTCTGATTTTTGCAGATACCCCCAGAAGAAACTGGGCGTTCCTACCATCACAGTTGGTGCCTCCTCACGCGCAATATTGCAGATGGTCTGAAATTCGGTCGGATTGGCATATGTAACCATAGTCATCCCCTTCACGAAGGTGACCCACAGATTTACGGTCAAACCGAATATGTGGAAAAAGACAAGGTTGGCCAGTATAATATCCTCAGAAGTGATACCTATATAGTCGCAGAAAGAGATGATATTCGTTGAAATATTCCTGTGCGTAAGCTGTACCACTTTAGGGTCCTTCTCACTCCCACTCGTAAACAGGATAGCGCAATTATCATCTTCATCTCCCTTATGGATCCTGCTGAGAATGGCTCCCACCGGAAGTTTGGTTGTTAAAGCTGCCTTCAGCTTCTCTCCGGTAGTTACTCCTTTCATGATATCCTCGATCAGAACCATGCCTTCTATTACAGGGCAGTTGATCTTATCCAGCAGTGCTTTAGAGGCAATGATGGTTTTGAAATTACATTTCTCCTGGGCGTACCTGGCATTTTTTTCCGCTCCGGTAGAATAATTAATCATAACCGGTACCCTGCCGCTCATCAATGCTCCAACAGTGGCTAAAGCACACCCTGCAGACGTAGGGATCATAATGCCAATGTATCCCTTGTCGTATTTCTGAAACTTCTTGGCAAGGATCAAAGCCCCGATCAGAGCCCTTCCATAGGTTACATCACTTTTGGTTGTTTTATCCTTAATGGCAAATTTCTTACTGTAATTCTTTGCATTTCGGACGAATTCTTGATGAAGCATCATATTGGTTACAGTTTAGTTAAAAAAGGGTACTTTAGACGGGTAAATATAAGAATTTGATCGAATCTTGCATTTGCGCTTCATACGAATTATCTGCCTGTGGACAGTTTCCCTGTTTATACCGGTTCCGCTTTTATCGGGCCAGGTAAGCGGAACCGTTTCCGGTATTGTATCAGATGCAGATTCCAGGGAGCCGATGTTAGCCGTAAATATCAGAGCTGACAGGCGTTCCGGTACAATTTCAGATATCAACGGGGCATTCTCTCTTGTTCTTGATACAGGGAAGCACAACCTTGAATTTTCCTATGTCGGGTATGCGGTACAACGAATTGAGATCTCTATCAGGGAGGGTGAAACCAGCAGGCTGGCGATTGAGTTGAAGAGAAGCAGTAAAATGATCGATGAAGTGGTTGTCAGCGCCGGGAAATATGAACAGAAGCTTTCGGAAGTCACTGTTTCAATGGAACTGATCAAGCCTTACCAGCTATCCAATCAAAATATCGTTTCACTGGATATGATCCTTGAGAGAACACCGGGGATCAGTATACTGGACGGACAGCCCAGTATCCGCGGAGGCAGCGGGTTCAGTTACGGTGCGGGTAGCAGGGTACTCATGCTTGTGGATGATCTGCCCATGATCTCGGCTGATGCCGGAGATATTAAATGGAACTACCTGCCGGTTGAGAACCTGAACCAGGTGGAGGTGATCAAAGGGGCTTCCTCAGTCCTGTATGGTTCTTCGGCCTTAAACGGGGTCATCAATCTGCGGACAAGATACCCGGGCGATAAACCCGGTACCGAGGTGACCCTTTTTGGGGGAGCATATATGAATCCGGCAAGAAAGGAGCTTATCTGGAGGGATAACCTGCCTTTGTTCGCAGGAGGATCCTTCAGCCATCTGAGAAAGATAGGGAACCTTGATCTCTCCCTTGGAGGGAACTATTTCAAAGATGAAGGGTATCGTGAGGGGGAATACGAAAACAGGATCAGGGGAAATATGGGACTCAGGTACAGGTTCGCTGAGATCCGGGGACTGGCCGTGGGACTTTCCGCCAGTGCTATGTATGTGGACCAATCCGATTTTCTGTTGTGGCAGAATGCCGATTCCGGGGCTTATCTGCAAAATCCCGAATCAATGACTCCTTTTACAGGGTTCAGGTATAACATTGATCCTTCAATTGAGTATATAACCCCTGATGGTAACAGGCACTCGTTAAAAACCAGGTTGTACAGCGTGGATAATTCCACTGAGAATGCCAGCAGGAACAGTGCTTCAAAACTATGGTATGCCGAATACCGATACCTGAAACGGTTCCGGTCTCAAACCAGATGGACCAGCGGGATCTCATTCTCAAGGAATATTGTGGTCGCTAACCTCTATGACAATCATGCAGGTTCAAACAGTGCCGTATATTCCCAGCTGGATGCCCATTTATTTAAGAAGTTACAGCTTTCCACCGGTGTCAGGTGGGAGATGAATACACTCAACGGCGAACTTTACTATTCGCTTCCGGTACTGAGGGCAGGATTTAACTACCAGGCAGGAGAGGGTACCTTCCTGAGAGCTTCCATCGGTCAGGGTTACCGGTTCCCCTCTGTAGCTGAAAAATTCACCAGTACATTGCTAGGAAGCCTGAGGATCTTTCCGAATCCCGACCTGGAGCCTGAACGGGGCTGGTCGGCTGAACTGGGATTAAAGCAGGCAATAGCGATCCAGACCTGGACGGGCTTTGCTGACCTGGCCCTTTTCTGGACAGAATACAACAATATGATCGAATTTACATTTGGCGTATATCCCCCTCCAGGGGAGATTCCCACCATCGATGATGTGGGTTTCAAGGCGCTGAATGTTGGCAGGGCGCGCATCAGCGGGATCGATGGAACATTTACTCTAAATGGAAAAGCGGGACCCGTTGGACTTAGGTTCTCCGGAGGGTATACCCTGATGAATCCTGTTGATCCGTCTCTCCTGGATTCAGCAGAATTGGTGGCAGTGGATGGCCAGGTCCTGAAATACCGCCGCAGGCATCTGCTCAAGGCTGACCTGGGGGCAGAATTCTGGAAGACGTTTGGGGGTATCAGTCTCCAGTTTAATTCGAGAATGATCAATGTGGATGAAGTCTTCCTCGATCCGGCTATAGGTAATTTGCTGCTACCGGGCTTTCCTGAATACTGGAGGGATCATGCAACAGGTTATACCTTACTGGATTTCCGGCTTGGATGGAGTATCTCCGGGATGATCAGGGTAACTGCCATTCTGAGGAACGCCTTTAATGTGGAGTACCTGGGAAGGCCCGGGGATATCGGTCCGCCACGCAATATCACATTTCAGCTGAGGTTTGAATTCTGAAAACCTCTGTCTCTATCTGGATTTCATAAGCTTACCAGTGAAATAGGTTTCACCGTCGGCGACTTTATAGAGATAGGTACCAGGTTGCAATTCCCTGCCATCGAACCTGAAATAGTGCTCACCTGGAGCAACCCTGTCATATTCATGGTGAACCAGCGCACCAAGAACATTGTAAACACTCAGTTCAATCCTCTTTTCCTCTGGAGTATAATAACCCAGGCGGGTCATTTCAGAAAACGGATTCGGAACATTCTGGTAAACATGGAACTTCGATAGTTCGACCGGTTGGGTTCCCAGATTATCCACTACCGTAATGACCACCGAGGTGTCGTTTACAACAGGTACACCTGTAGGATTTCCAAAGATATCAACTGTGGCCAGTATATGTATGGATAAAGCAAATGCTCCAGTTTGAGTGGGTGTCCCTTTCAGTTCAATGCAATAGGCTGTATCCGGATAGAACCTGTCGGCATTGGGGAAATAATCAATCCCTGGTGGAAGGTTATTTACAGAGTCGATCTCGATATAAAGAATCGTTAATTCACTTTGTTGGAAAGCATATGATCCCGGTGGGATAATGGTGACCACCTCATCGTACAGAACATCTATTCCCGCATTGGGTAAGCTTAAAGGGCAAAATTGTCCCGGATCCCCCGTATCTTTGCAGGTAGTACCAGGATCACACTGTGCTGAAAGGTGGGTTAAAATAATGAACCCTGATATGATTGTGGTCAGCAGCGTAGCAACTCTTTTCATGGGCTTACATTAATGTATCAAATAAAGATAAATGAAATCCGGCCAATGTCAATTCATTAGTGATACTTTTAATTTAATGTCATTCTAAAAGCATTTTCTATATCTTTGCCTTTTCTTTCAAACTAAACACTTTAAGATTAGAGTTATGAGTAATATTTTTAGTCTATACTGGTTGCTTCCGCTGGCTGCTTTATTGGCGCTGGTTTTTGCGTGGTTTTTCTTCAAAAGCATGATGAAAAATTCAGAAGGAACCGACCGGATGAAAGAGATTGCAAAGTATGTACGTGAAGGCGCAATGGCCTACATAAAGCGCCAGTACAGAGTTGTTGGAAAGGTTTTTGGCGTTCTCGTGATTATCCTGATAGTTCTTGCCTACGTGGGAGTTCAGAACCCCTTTGTTCCGGTCGCCTTCCTGACCGGAGGTTTCTTCTCCGGCCTGTGCGGATTTTTAGGAATGAAAACTGCCACTTTTGCTTCAGCACGTACTGCTCATGGGGCCTCCCAATCGTTGAATAAGGGACTCCAGGTTGCTTTCCGCAGTGGGGCTGTGATGGGCCTTGTCGTAGTGGGCTTCGGATTGCTGGATATCACCGGGTGGTTCTTTATTCTCAACAAATTTGTCTTTACACCGGAGCACATGTTAAATGGTCTTCATGGGCTGGGCCTCACTTTCGTACATGCAGGTACCACAGAGCATGAAAAATTAATTGAGATCACCGCTGTCATGCTTACCTTCGGTATGGGTGCATCCACACAGGCTCTCTTTGCCCGTGTAGGTGGAGGCATTTACACCAAGGCTGCCGATGTAGGCGCCGACCTGGTAGGGAAAGTGGAAGCCGGCATTCCGGAAGATGATCCACGTAATCCTGCAACCATTGCAGATAACGTGGGAGACAACGTAGGTGATGTGGCCGGTATGGGTGCCGATCTTTACGAATCCTATGCCGGCTCTATTCTGGCTACGGCCGCACTGGGCGCTGCCTTACCCGGACTTTCAGGAGCAGAACAGGGTATGGCTGTTGTAGCGCCTATGATTGTGGCGGCCTTAGGAATTGTTCTTTCCATTGCCGGTATCTTCATGGTACGGGCAAAAGAGTCCGCCACACAGAAGAACCTGCTTAATGCATTGCTTCTGGGGACAGGAGGAAGCTCTGTCCTGATACTTGGCGCCATGGCTGTCATGGCCGCTTTGGGTTGGGTAACCTGGGGTATCTTTGGTGCCGTTGTTGCGGGCCTGCTCGCGGGTGTGATCATCGGGCAGGGGACTGAGCTATTCACTTCGGATGAATATAAAGCTACCAGGGGTATTGCCAAACAAACACAACAGGGTCCGGCTACCACCATTATAGACGGCATGGCTGTGGGAATGTACTCCACCTGGATCCCCGTTGTAACCATTGTGATTGGTATCATTGCCGCCTTTGGATTCTCGGGTGGTTTCAATGAATTCGCCAGGGGGGTTTACGGTATTGGTTTTGCTGCGGTAGGTATGCTCTCCACGCTTGGGATTACCCTGGCCACCGATGCATTCGGGCCCATTGCAGACAACGCCGGTGGAAATGCAGAAATGGCAGAGCTTCCCCCGGAGGTCCGTGAGCGCACCGATGCACTGGATATGCTTGGTAATACAACCGCTGCAACAGGTAAGGGATTTGCCATTGGTTCGGCAGCCCTGACTGCTATGGCCCTTCTTGCAGCCTATATGGAGGAGGTAAGATTATGGTTGGGTAAACTGGCCGATAAGTCTATTGATGGTATAAAGCAGATAGGTGATACCATTTTCTACACCGATCATGCACCGGCAGCAACCAATGGACTGAATGCTGTACAGTTAAGCACAGCCAACATTCATGATTTTGTGGCTGCCTATGATCTTTCCATCTTTAATCCCATGCTGCTGGGTGGTATCTTCATTGGCGCCATGATGGCGTTTGTATTCTGTGCCATGACCATGAAAGCTGTGGGACGTGCAGCCGGTGCTATGGTTGATGAGGTACGTCGCCAGTTCAGGGATATCCCCGGTATCATGGAGGGTAAAGCCACACCAGAATATGCCAAGTGTGTGGAGATCTCCACAAAGGGTGCTCAGAAAGAGATGTTGCTACCTTCATTGCTGGCCATTATTGTACCGGTGACTGTTGGTATAATTCTTGGCGTGGCCGGAGTGATCGGTCTGCTGGTAGGAGGCCTGACTACAGGATTCACCCTGGCAGTGATGTTGAATAATGCCGGAGGAGCATGGGACAATGCCAAAAAATACATTGAAAAAGGCAATTACGGTGGAAAAGGAAGTGATTCGCACAAAGCTGCAGTTGTTGGCGATACCGTAGGTGATCCCTTCAAGGACACCTCAGGTCCTTCGCTGAATATCCTGATCAAACTGATGACCATGGTATCTGTTGTAATGGCAGGTCTGACTGTGGCCCTCGGACTGTTCAGCTAAAATATAAGAAAGAATAAACTGGGGGCTGTCTCATTCGGGGCAGCCCTTTTTTAGTTTGCAATCGAAGTGATCATTGACTTATATGTAAATATTACTTAACTTAGTTTTCACAGTATGAATATTGAAGCTTCCATCGTAAGCTGTCCACATGGTTGATCAGTTTACAAACCTGTTTACTCCAACAGATTGTTTAGAACATACACCGGACCTCAATTCTCGCGAATTGGGGTATTTCTCTCCTGGGACCAGGACGTTTAATTGATTTGGTCCCCGAAGGGTGACCGATTACTAATTGGATCGTCATCCACTATTTATTAAATAATTATATAAAAAAGACTTAAACCAAACAGTATGGATCGAAAACGACTCTACGCACTACTTTTATGTTTTTGGTGCCTCGGTGCATTGGCACAGCCCCATGAATTGGTCTCTGCATCGGGAGCTTCCTTCCAGAACAGTTCCGGCTATATTAGCTATAGTATAGGGGAGGTAATAACCAGCACTTTTACCTCTCCTTCGGCCATCTTAACGCAGGGCTTTCATCAGACCAGGTTGCGAACAGGGGTTCCTGTTATCGATCAACCTGAGATCCTGATATCCGTCTTCCCCAATCCGGTCAAAAATCAGTTGATCCTGCAGATAGATGAGTATCAGGGCTTTGATTACCTGCTCTATAATACGATGGGGGGACTCCTTGAAAGGGGCCAGGTTCTTGATGAGAGAACTGAGATTGATTTCAGTGCGCTGGCACCTGCCATCTATCTCCTGAAAATAACCGACAAAGATCAAGTAGTTAAATTATTTCAAATCGTAAAATACTAAAACTATGAAAAGAAAATATACTCCGATTTCCCGTTTGTTGACAATAATTGTGACCTTGTTTATGGTATCAGCCTTAACTCTTTTGAGCCAGGCACCAACCACGTTTAACTACCAGGCGGTATTGCGGGATACCGATGGAAATCCCATGAGCAATGAAACAGTGAGCATGCAACTGGTGATACATCAAACAACATCCACAGGGACGACTGTGTATTCTGAAACACACAATACTTCCACTGATGAATTTGGAATTGTGAATCTGGAGGTTGGATCTGTTACTCCGGCTTCATTTGACGTCATTGACTGGTCAGCAGGCCCATATTTTGTGGAGGTGATCGTAAATGGATCTTCTATGGGTGTGTCAGAATTGTTGACCGTGCCCTATGCTATACAAGCAAAAAACGCGGAAAGCTTTGCTGAAACTGATCCGGAATACACATCCAGTCCGGCAGCCAACATTACAGCTGGTGACATTACCAATTTGGGTAATCTGTCTGGCACCAATACAGGCGATCAGGATGGTTCAGAGACACATGTAAACGCTGGAACAAAAATAAACGTAACTGGCACAGGAACAGCCGGTAACCCTTATGTTGTAAGTGCAAATGGCATAATAAGCTATTCAGCTTCAAGCGCAACTAATCAAATAATTGGATCTACTTTAATTACCAGTAGTACTCAGACGCAACTTTTGCAGATATCTAATGTTCCGGCAGGAACCTATGCCGTATTTTTCTCCTGTCCGATAAGTAATTCCTCAACATCCAGCAATGGATTAAATCTGGCCTGGGCGATAAAAACCAATGGCGGAGCCGCAAGTTTCCCCTTCGATGGAGTAGCCAGTTCATTTATTCCAGCAACAGGTTGGACAGCGAATTATATATTCGGGCAGTCTGGTTTTAATATTGTTACTTTAGGAGCAACCGGTACAATTGAACTCATTGGAACATATTACGGAAATTTATTGACCGGAACAGTCTTAAAGGTAGGTACAGCCTATATGAGAGCTGTCAAATTATAATTAATTTTTCTTTGGAGTCCTGAATTCTAACAGCGATTCCAGATCTGATATAAAAAGCCGGATAATTTATATCGGGCTATTAAGAAGGATAGTCAGCACTGTACCATGAGGGAGGTCACAGCCTGATAATTTTCCCTTTGCCTGGAAGATATTCTTCCAGGCGAAACTCATGACCGTCGAAAACGCCGTAGGTGAAGTTGCCGATCCAGTCTCCCAGGCAGATCACCCGGCTGTTTTCGGCGATACGTATGTCAAAAGCGATGTGACGGTGACCGAATACAAAATATTCAATGTCCGGGTGCTTCACCAGCTCTTTTTTGGCAAACTGGATCTGGTGTTCCTTTTCCTCACCCATAAAGGATCCAAGTGAACCGTGTTTCATGCGGCTCTTTTTTGACCACCAGTGGGCAAATGCCATGGAACCATTTGGATGGATACGGGCATAAAACCACTGCATCAGCCTGTTCTTAAAAATGCCCTGAAGCACTCTATAACCAAGGTCTCCCGGATAGAGGCCATCTCCGTGCCCGAGCAGAAAACGATGGCTGGAGATGGTTTTCCTGATACGCTTCCGATGTACGATCAGGTTGATCTCATTGGGAAGATAATCAAATATCCAGATATCATGATTGCCCGGGATCAGGTGAATCTCCACACCGGCATCACTGAGGTTGGCCAGGGTACCCAGGAGCCGGGTAAATCCCCTGGGGACTACCTTCTTGTATTCGAACCAGTAATCAAATACATCACCCAGCAGCCAGAGTTCGCTTGCATCGCGCTGGATCTCAAGAAGCCACTCTACAAACAACTTTTCGCGCCTGAGGCTATCCTCAGCCGGTTGCATCCCCAGGTGGAGATCCGAGGCAAAGTATATGTTTGTTCGTCCGGTCACACCCATTAAATCAGGTTATCGAGCCATGTCTCCAGTGTCCGGCCATACTTGTTCTTGGCCACAATATCCCCCTCCCTGTTAATCAGGTAGTTGGTGGGCAGTGAGACGATGTTATACAGGAGTGCCGCTCTTGATCCAGGGGAGGAAAGCTCTAAAACATTGATCCATTTGAACTCGTTAAAATCTATGGCATTCATCCAGTTTATTTTGTTGTTATCCAGGGAGACGGCATAAACCTCAAATCCATTTTGATGATACTTTTCATAGATCGGTTGCAACTGGAGAAGGGCCTTTATGCTCTCATTGCTACTGGATGCCCAGAAAAACAACAGTGTTACTTTCCCCTTTAACGAGGAAAGATCAATGACCTTCCCGTCCCTGTCCGCGATCGAAAGATCCAGCAACCCGGATACTGTATCACCCGCCATCTCGAGGAGGTTGTTGAGATGTGTTGCGTCATTGAAGTCGGTCTCTCTCTGGTCTATATCAGCCCGCAGCGATCTGGTCAGTGAAGAGTTGGGATAGGTGCTTTCCAATGAGTCGGCAACCGCCTTGAAATACTGAAGGTCACCTTCCAGGTTCAGGACCAGATTTTCATTATTATATTTCTGATAGAGGGCATAGACGCTTGAAAGCGAACCCATATGCTCCACCAGGTATTTAATTGTAAATCGTTTTTGTTTGATGATAGACTGTGCATACGCATTCCTTATCAGTTCCATCTGTGGGTTTTCAGGATCACCGATTGATCCTGCAAGAAGCTGCAGGGAGTCCAGGTCTTTCCTGGTTTGATCTAAATGTCCCACCAGCATTCTGATCCCTTCGGACTCTTCTGACCCGGTCACACTGTAACCTCTACCAAACGCTTCATAATTGCTTTCAATCGAGATTTTATCACCGGGTGAAACCAGGAGATTAATGATCTCCCCATTTTTGCTTTTCAGGATGTAAAGCTCGGGTTCTTCCAGTTTGAAATTGATGTCAAATGATCCATTCCTGCCAATCCCTACTGTATCGATCAGGGAGGTCCGGTTTACATCAAGCCTTTCAAGTGTAAGGTTTTCGCCTTCTCCACCTTTCACAATACCACTTATATCAGTTCGGGAGCCGTTACATGCAAACCCGGTGGCCGCCACTATCAGCACAATAATTACAGGTATTCTTCTCTTCATCTCAGTTGTTCAATAATTGGTCCAGTTTATTCAATAATTGTTCTCCATAAAGATCCTTTTCAATAATTCTTCCGGAAGGATCGATCAGTACAATGAAAGGGATCCTTTCTACACCATAAAGGTCAACTACCGGAGTATCCCATCGTTTCAAATCACCAACCTGATCCCATTTCAGCTCATCTGTTTCAATGGCCCTGATCCAGTCATCCCTGTTATCATCCAGGGAAACCTGCAGGATCCTGAAGTTCTTTCCTCCAAACCGTGCCTCAGCCTTTACCAGCGTTGCGTTCTCTTCCCTGCACAGGTTACTCCAGGAGGCCCAGAAATTCAATAATACAAAATTACCTCTCAGATCCGAAAGAGCCATCTCACTTCCGTCAGGTCGCGAAGATACAAAATCAGGAGCGATCTCTCCTTTTTTAAGCAAATTAGACTGCTGGTTGTTATCCCTGACCACTTGCGCCTCCAGTACCTGGGCATGCAGGAGCCGAACAGCTTCAAGTTCACTGTGTTTTTCCATAAGTACCGAATCGACAAACTGGTAAACAGGCAGATCTGTTTGGGGGTCAAATACCGGGAATCCCTGTCCATAAAGGTTATAGAGAGCGATCAATATAGCCGGCGATTCTGGATGTTCGTGAATAAAACGGAGAGAATAATGATGGAAAGCGCTGGTAATGGAATCAAATTGAAGATCCAGCTGCTGTTTTAGTTCGGCATATTTAGGAGAGGAGACATTTTCCCGGTTTTTTCTTGCGATAGTTCCAAGCGCATCCAGTGCTCTTTTATGTTCTTCTGCCAGTTGTTGAAGCAGGGAGGAACCAGGGGATCCCTTTACAGTATAGGTTTCTTTAACATCAAGACCGCCCCTGAAGTCGATTGATTCCCCCGGCTCTATGAGCATGGTAATATAACCTGACGATCCATATCTGAGAACGTAAAATGCAACCTGGTTCTGAAGAAATGAGATATTGAAGGTTCCTGAAGAATCACACTGAACCGTGTCCACGGGAATGTACTCCCTGGCTCCCATCTCCTCCAGCGTTACGTTTTCACCTCCGCCATCCAGGAGTGTCCCCTTAATTTCCGTGGTTGTTTCGGGTTCTTTTTCTGAACTAATCTGAGCGGATTTTTGTTTACATCCTGCTGTTGCTATCAATAACAGGATCAAAATATAAGGAACAGATTGCTTGATCATTCGTTAAAAATTTGCTATAAAAATAATAAGAATGAAATATGTATGAATTAGTTTCTAATTTTGTGCTGCGATACTTGACACTTATGGTCTTTTATGGCCCGGATTTTTTGTAATTTACAGTTTAATTTTTTATGCAATGAGCTACCTGAAGTTTGAGAAAAAAGAACTGATCAATCTTGAATATTCACTCTCCAGAGAGCTGATCAGATCAAACCGTGCAGGTTCTTACGCCTCGACCACCATAATTGGCTGTAACACCAGGAAGTATCACGGGTTGCTGGTTTGCCCCCTGGAAGAAATGGATGGGGAACACCATGTACTTTTATCCACGCTGGATGCCACGGTTGTGCAGCACGAAAAGGTTTTCAACCTTGGGATTCATAAATATGAAGGAGACCGCTATGTACCCAGAGGCCATAAGTATGTCAGGGAATTTGATACTACCAGAGCTTCACACCTGGTGTTCAGAGTAGGAGGAGTGATACTTTCAAAGGAGGTCATGCTTGTTTCAGAAGCTGAACAGGTGCTGATCAAATATACTCTGGTGGATGCTCATTCAGATACCCTCCTGCGGTTACAGCCGTTTCTGGCATTTCGTAATTTCCATGCACTCAGTAAAGCCAACCTCTATGCCAACACCCGGTATACTGAGGTCAAAAACGGCATCATGTCCAGATTATATGATGGGTACCCCGGGCTTTATATGCAGTGTTCCAAACCTGTTGAATTTGTTCCTGTTCCCGATTGGTATTTCAATATTGAATACATGGAGGAACAAAAAAGAGGGTATGAATTTAAGGAGGATCTCTATGTTCCAGGTTATTTTGAGATGCCCATAAAAAAAGGAGAGTCCATCATCTTTTCTGCCTCCACCAGCGAGGTGGCCCCCGGTGGATTAAAGAAGAACTTTACTGCCGAAATGAATATACGCATTCCTAAGGATAGCCTGAAGGATTGTCTGCTGAATGCAGCACAACAATTTATTGTGCGAAGGAAGGATAGTACTGAAATCAAGGCTGGGTTTCCCTGGTTCGGCACCTGGGGAAGGGATACTTTTATGGCTCTTCCCGGACTTACCTTAACTACCGGGGATCTTGTTACGGCCCTCAAGGTGATAGATTCCATGGTAGCAAAAATGAAACAGGGTCTTTTCCCCAACACAGCAATTCTCGGGAAACCGGCATTTAATTCTTCGGATGCACCCCTGTGGTTTATCAGGGCCCTTCAACAATATGAAAAATATGACCCGGAATTTGATATCTGGAAAAAATACGGTCCGGCTATCAAAGAGGTACTTGAGACCTATCGAAGCGGGCAGTCAGGCATGATCCGAATGCTTGAAAATGGTCTTATTCATGCAGAAGATCCAAAAAAGCCACTTACCTGGATGGATGCGGTTGTTGATGGCCGACAGATAACTCCCCGGCATGGATCTGCTGTTGAAGTAAATGCCCTGTGGTACAATGCCGTTTCCCAGGCAGTGGAGTGGTCAGAGAAAAAGGACAGGCCCTTTTTCAAATCATGGAGCCACCTTCCCGAACTAATCCGAAACTCATTTGTTGAATCGTTCTGGGATGAGGAGAAAGGATATCTGGCTGATTATGTAAACGGTGACTTTAAGGACTTCTCGGTAAGGCCCAGTCAGGTGATTGCAGTTTCGGTTGACCATTCTCCGCTCACATCTGAAATGATGAAATCGATCCTGGATGTGGTAGAGGGTGAATTGCTTACTCCACGTGGGTTGAGGAGCCTGTCACCCAAAAATGAAGCTTACAAGGGAGTTTGTGAAGGCAACCATACTATGCGTGATCTCGCCTATCATCAGGGAACTGCCTGGCCATGGTTACTGGAGCATTATGTAATCGGGGTTTTAAATGTGCATAAGAACTCCGGTAAAAGTCAGGTGAAGAAAATATTTGAAGGATTTGAGGATGAGATGAACATCAGAGGAATAGGAAGCATTTCAGAGATATATGATGGGAATCCACCGCATGAGGGAAGGGGGACCATTTCACAGGCAACCGGGGTAGCTGCTTTATTGAGAATCAATGAGATGATAGAGGATTTTATATAATTTAACACAACTCAACCGATGAGGGTACTGATGTTCGGGTGGGAGTTCCCGCCACATATTTCCGGGGGACTTGGAACAGCATGTTTCGGGCTTACCAGGGGTATGTCCGTTATCCCCAATCTGGATATACTGTTCGTGGTGCCCAGGGCTTATGGGGATGAGGACCAGACCAGGATCCGGGTGATGGGTGCTGCAGATGTTTCATTGGATTTAAGGAAAATGAAGGATCATCATTTTCTGAATGACCTCTCCTACATAGAGGTTAATTCCAATATTGTTCCATATACCTCTCCCGAAGAGTACGAGGAATTGGTCAATAAAGCAGAGGCAAGCGGGAAAAGACTTGTGGAAACAAGCATGGGAGGGAAGATCAATTTTACAGGTAAGTACGGCAGGAACCTGTATGAGGAGATTACCAATTATGCATTGGTAGCGGGTGAGATTGCCCTCAAAGAGCATTTTGATATCATCCATTCCCATGATTGGCTGACCTTCCCGGCCGGGATTGCAGCCAAACGTGCTTCGGGGAAACCGCTGGTGATCCACGTACACGCTACAGATTTTGACAGGAGCGGGGGAAAGGTAAATCCTGGAGTCTTTGAGATTGAAAAGAGAGGCATGGAACTGGCCGATAAAATCATTACGGTGAGCAACCTTACACGCAATACAGTGATTGAAAAGTATGGGATCCATCCCGATAAGGTTGTAACAGTTTATAATGCAGTTGACCCGATATCGGATCAGGAAAAACTTCAGTTGAAAAGGGGGATCACCGACAAAGTAGTCACGTTCCTGGGAAGGATCACGCTGCAAAAGGGACCTGAGTATTTTGTCCAGGCAGCGCATAAAGTACTTCAGAAAATGGATAATGTCAGGTTTGTAATGGCTGGCAGTGGAGAGATGCTCGAAAAGATGATCCACTGGACCGCATCACTTGGAATCACGGACCGGTTCCATTTCACCGGCTTCCTGAAAGGGGACGATGTTTTCAGGATGTTTTCCATCAGTGATGTCTATGTCATGCCTTCAGTTTCTGAGCCCTTTGGAATATCCCCTCTTGAGGCGATGCAATCCAATGTACCCTCCATCATATCCCACCAGTCCGGAGTGGCCGAAATTCTTAATTACGCCTTTAAGGTTGATTTCTGGGATGTGGATGCACTCGCTGATGCCATTTACGGTCTCCTGAACTATCCATCTCTTTCGGTGATGTTCAAAAAGCATGGAGTGGCAGAGGTGAATGAGATGAAATGGGAGAATTCGGGAAAAAAGGTCCACTCCATCTATAAAGAGTTTGTTCAGTAGAAAAATAACAATCAGTCATATGAGAACCATTTGTCTCTATTTCCAGGTCCACCAGCCTTTTCGGTTCAGAAGATATCGATTCTTTGATATTGGGAACGATCACTACTATTATGATGATTATGCCAATGAATCGATCCTCAATAAGGTGGCCCAGAAGTGTTATCTCCCGGCCAATGAATTGATGCTCGAACTGATAAAGAAACATAAGGGCCGTTTTAAAGTGGCCTATTCCCTGTCGGGTATTGCAATGGATCAGTTCAGGCTCTATGCCCCGGAGGTACTGGACAGTTTTAAGCAACTGGCCCAAACAGGGAGTGTGGAGTTCCTTTCAGAAACATATGCCCATTCCCTCAGCTCTTTAAAGGGAAGGGAAGAATTTGAACGCCAGGTCAGGGCCCATGACCTGTTGATCAAGGAGCACTTCGGACAGGAGCCTACTGTCTTTCGCAATACTGAACTGATCTATTCGGATGAAATAGGTGCCATGGTGGCAGATATGGGATTTAAAGCCATGCTCACAGAGGGAGCTAAACATGTACTGGGCTGGAAAAGTCCCAACTATCTCTACTGCAACGCAATCAAACCAAAATTGAAGCTGTTGTTGAAGAATTTCAAGTTAAGTGATGATATTGCATTCAGGTTCTCCAACAAGGGGTGGCCGGAATATCCGCTGACTGCAGCCAAATATGTGAACTGGCTGAATCAGACCCCTCAGAAAGAAGAGGTTATCAATCTGTTTATGGATTATGAGACCTTTGGTGAACACCAGTGGAAGGAGACCGGGATCTTTGAATTCCTCAGGGCTTTACCCGCCAGCGTTTTCAAAAGGTCACCCTTCACCTTCAGCACACCATCGGAGGTTTCAAGTGAACTGCAGGTGGTATCTGCAGTGAATGTACCTCATCCCATCTCATGGGCGGATGAGGAGAGGGATCTTACAGCCTGGTTGGGAAATGAAATGCAACACGAAGCATTTAATAAACTTTATTCACTGGGGGAGAAGGTCCATGCATGTGGTGACGAAGAGATCAGACAGGATTATGATTACATGCAGGTCAGCGACCATTTCTATTATATGTCCACGAAGTTTTTCTCTGATGGGGAAGTCCACTCTTATTTCAATCCTTATGACACACCCTATGAGGCATTTATTAATTATATGAATGTTCTCAGTGACTTTGAGATCAGGGTTAATGCAGCAGTTGATTCCAAAACAGATGATGATATTGCACGTCTGAGCAAGATCATTAAGGAGAAGGACGAGCAACTGGAGAAGCTGGAGAAGCTTTTCGCAACAAAACAAAAGACAGCTCCCGGCAGAACGGCTGCACCCAAAACACCTTCAAAAACCAAAAGCACCTCCACAGTTAAAAAAGTTCCAGCTGCAACTAAAAAAAGTGCCGAGACAAAAACTACAGCGGCTGCCAGGAAACGTCCAACAGGTAAAAAAAGTTAATATCAGAAACATATTTGAATAATGAAAAAACCCGATTTTTTATTTGAGGTTAGTTGGGAAGTATGCAATAAAGTTGGGGGAATCCATACAGTCATTTCCACCAAGGCAGACTCAGTTGTGAAAGAGTTGGCCGATCAGTATATTGCCATAGGCCCGGATGTCTGGAGAGAGAACGTGGAGCACCCTGAATTCGAGGAGGATCAAACTCTTTTTCCGGATTGGAGGGAGAGCGCTGCCAGGGAAGGGCTGAGGGTCCGGATCGGGCGCTGGAAAATTGCGAGCCGGCCCATTGCGGTGGTACTGGACTTCACAACCTTTATTCAGCGGAAAGATGAGATATTTAAAAATCTGTGGGAGTTCTGTAAACTGGATTCAATAAGCGGGCAGTGGGACTATATTGAACCTGCCCTGTTTGGTTATGCAGCTGGTCAGGCCATTGATAGTTTCTCCAGATATTATGACCTTGAGAAAGGGAACCTTGTGGCTCATTTTCATGAGTGGCAGACCGGTGCCGGACTTCTTTATATTGAGAAAAATCAACCCACAATCGGAACAGTATTCACCACCCATGCCACAACAGTGGGTCGTTCAGTGGCCGGTAACTACCAGACCCTTTACAGTCAGCTGGATCAAATGAACGGTGACCAGAAAGCAAGGGAACTGAATGTGACCTCGAAGCATTCTCTTGAGAAGAAGGCAGCAACCCTTGCTGATGCTTTTACCACCGTAAGCGAGTTAACTGCAAGGGAGTGTTTACGGTTTCATGAAAGGATCGTGGATGAGGTGTTGCCCAATGGTTTCGAAGATAACTTTGTGCCCGGGAAAAACGAGTTTGAAAAGAAGAGGTCGGCTGCAAGGAAGAAAATGTTGCAGGTGGCTTCTGCACTGACTGGAGAACAGCTGCCCGAGAATACCTTGCTGCTGGCTACCAGTGGCAGGTATGAATTCAGGAACAAGGGTATAGATCTCTTTATTGATGCACTCGGAAATTTAAACAAGAACAGCAAGTGCCCGGGAAAAGCTGTAGCGTTTGTGTTGATTCCGGCCAACCATTATGGTCCCCGAAAGGTTTTGCTGGAGGCGCTGAAAGGATCCAAAAACATAGAGATTAGACACCGTCACCTTACGCATAACCTCCATTATGCAGAGAACGACCTTGTCCTGAACAGGATCCAGAGTAACGGGCTTAACAATTCACATGAGGACAAGGTGAAAGTGATCTTCGTTCCCTCATACCTGAATGGGGACGATGGGATTTTCAATCTGAAATATTACGATATATTGATCGGGCTTGATCTGACTGTATTCGCCTCCTATTATGAGCCATGGGGTTATACACCGCTGGAAAGCCTGGCATTCAGTGTTCCTACAGTCACCACCTCGCTGACTGGATTTGGTCTCTGGGTGACCAACGAATATAAAAAAGAGACACCCGGAATCACGGTGATTCCCCGTGACGATTTCAACGATCAGCAGGTGGCGGAGGGGATCAGTCAGGCCATTTACGGTTGGTGTGGATTCGATAACGAGGACAGGGAGGAGTTGCGTAAGGCCGCTTACTCCATTTCCCGGATAGCGTTGTGGAAGAATCTGATCAATCATTACTGGCAAGCTTATGATCACGCATTAACGGGCGCCGAGGGGAAGGAGATAGTTTACTATGAAAAAGAACGGATTGAAAAACTTCCTGAAACAGAACAGGTCCTGGTTGACATCCATCCATTATGGCGACGAGTTCTGGTTCAACAGAATATTCCCGAGAAACTTAAACCATTGGAGGAGCTTTCGCACAATCTGTGGTGGTCCTGGAACCAGGAAGCCACTGACATGTTTGCCTCCATCGATCCTAAACTGTGGGCTGAATTGAATGAAAATCCGGTGGAACTGCTGGAACAGCTCTCTTATGATACGCTGAAAAAACTGGAGAACGACCCACAATTCATTGAAAAGCTGCAGAAGGTTCACGGCACATTTAAGGATTATATGGCACAAGAACCTAAAAAGGGAATGCCCTTTATCTCCTACTTCAGCATGGAATACGGAATTCACAATTCATTGAAGACATTCTCAGGGGGACTGGGCCTGCTGGCAGGCGATTACCTGAAGGAGGCCAGCGACTATAATATACCCCTGGTAGGGATCGGATTGCTTTACAGGTATGGATATTTCAGGCAGGTTATTTCTGCCAGTGGCGAACAGGTGGCCCTGAGTGATGCGCAACATTTTTCAAGGCTACCAGTGATACCGGTAAGGGACGGGGAGGGGCTATGGAAGGATCTTCAAATTGTGCTGCCAGGCAGAACTCTGTCTGCCAGGATCTGGAAGGTCCAGGTAGGAAGGATCGCACTTTACCTGCTTGACACGGATTATGATGCCAACCAGGACGGAGACAGGGTAATCACCCATAATCTCTATGGGGGGGATAATGAGAACCGTTTGAAACAGGAGATCCTGCTGGGGATCGGTGGCATCCGGGCCCTCAGGAGCATCGGCCTGGATCCGGAGCTTTATCACTGTAATGAGGGGCATGCTGCATTTACAAGCCTGGAGCGGTTAAGAGAGTATATCCAGGATGGGAACATGACTTTCCCCGAGGCAGTGGAACTGGTGAGGTCCTCCAGCCTTTTCACAACACATACACCTGTTCCTGCAGGACATGACTCCTTTGAGGAGGACCTGCTCCGGTCCTATGTGGCCCACTATCCGGAGCGGCTCAAAATCACCTGGAACCAGTTTATAAACCTGGGAAGGTTCCATCCCAATCAGAAAAATGAAAAGTTCTCCATGAGTGTGCTGGCAGTAAAAATGTCCCAGGAAGTGAACGGAGTAAGCAAGCTTCACGGAGAGGTGTCAAAGGAAATGTTTACGGGATTATGGCCGGGCTATATGACGGAAGAACTCCATATCGGTTATGTAACCAACGGTGTACACCTTCCTACATGGCTGGGTTCTGATTGGAAAATACTTTATGAAAAGACTTTCGGGGCGGATTTTTGCACGCGCCAGGAGGACAGGGTGATGTGGGACAGGATCAAGGAAGTTCCCGACAGGGAGATCTGGGACCTGAAATCGAAGGAGCGCAAGGAACTGATCAACCATATTAAAGTGAGGCTGGCAGAGGCATCCACAAAAATGATGGATAATCCCGGCCAGATGCTGGAGATCTCTACCGCTCTGAACAAGAGTGCCCTGACCGTTGGGTTTGCACGCAGATTTGCCACCTATAAACGTGCACATCTTTTATTCAGTGACCTGGAGAGGCTATCAAGAATTGTAAACAATCCCGAGAAACCGGTGCAGTTTATTTTTGCCGGGAAGGCACATCCCAGGGATGTACCCGGACAGGATCTGATCAAGATGATTGTTGGAATATCTAAAAAGCCTGAGTTCATTGGTAAAATAGTATTCCTGCAAAATTATGACATACAATTGGCTAAACGGCTTGTACGGGGGGTCGATATTTGGCTTAATACCCCTACCCGGCCACTGGAAGCTTCTGGTACCAGCGGTGAAAAAGCTGTAATGAACGGAACGATGCATTTCAGTGTGCTGGACGGCTGGTGGGCTGAAGGGTATCGTGAGGATGCAGGGTGGATGTTGCCCATACAACGCTCCTTTGAGAACCAGGCGCTTCAGGATGAGCTGGATGCAGAACGTATCTATACATTGTTGGAGACTGATATCATAGAAAAGTATTACGACCGGAACAAGGAGGGGATACCTGAGATCTGGGTAGGGATGATCAAGAATACCATTGCACATGTGGCTCCCGAATTCACACTGAACCGGATGTTACGGGATTATATCGACAAATACTATACGAAGCTATATGAACGATCCAAAATGTTGAAAGCGAAGGATAGCCTGTTACCCAAGGAGCTGGCCCTCTGGAAAAACAAGGTTCTGGAACACTGGAAAAATATAAAGGTATTGGAGTATGATTTTCCTGATTTGACTCGTGAGGAGTTTGTGATGGGAAATACATATACCGGGAAGGTCCTCCTTGATCTGGATGGCCTGTCATCAGAGGAGATAGGTGTTGAGATGGTAATGACCAAAAGCGGAGAGGAGCATGATTCGCAATTATTCAGAGGGACAGAGGAGTTTCAATGTACCCGTGTGGATGGTTCCCTGGCGGAATACACTTTTGTACAATCAGTGGACGAAACAGGGGTATTTGATATTGGATTCAGGATTTTTCCCAAACATAAGAACATTCCGAACAGGATGGATTTTCCGCTGGTAAGGTGGATCTGATGTGATCTTGCACGAGCGTCTGATAAGGAAACAGAAGGGTTTTACCTGACTCGGGGAATATCCTTTCGCTCCAGTACTATTCCCGTTCTGGAAGGCAGGTAGAGCTTCAGGTTCTGTTTGAACCCGAAAGAGCGTTCCACAACTGTCCGGTGGACCATTCCGGAGTCAAACCTGTTAAAACCTCCGAACTCAGCCTGGTCGGTACTGAGCAGAGTTGAATATTTCCCTGCATCCACAGCCAGACCGTAATCGGTATAAGAGGTGACCGGATGAAAGTTGAAAACAAAAAGTAACCCTTTACGTTCGAATGCGATGACCAGGTCGGCCTGGTCTGTCTTCACATGATTGCAGAAAGCACTATAAATACCAAATCTGGAAATCATGTGGATCATTTCCATATCAAAATCATTTAACTGCTGGTACCTCAGTTCCTTGTTCTTCACAAGGCTCCACTGGCGCCTGGCATACTGGTACGACCATCCATTTCCCTCCCTTGGGAAGTCGATCCATTCAGGATGGCCAAACTCATTGCCCATGAAATTGAGGTAACCATTGCCTGCCGTTGCAGCAGTGATCAACCGGATCATTTTGTGCAGGGCAATCCCACGGTCCACAACCAGGTTCTGAGAGGCCTTGTTCATGTGCCAGTACATCTCCTTATCGATCAACCGGAAAATAATAGTCTTATCTCCCACCAGCGCCTGGTCGTGTGATTCAGCATATCCTACCGTTTTTTCGTCAGCCCGCTTGGAGGTGAGTTCATGAAATATCTGTGAGACATTCCAGGCTTCATCAGATTTCTCCTTTATGGTTTTGATCCAGTAATCTGGTGTTCCCATGGCCAGCCTGTAATTGAATCCTACACCTCCATTTTCAACCGGAACGGCCAGTCCGGGATATCCGCTCATATCCTCAGCAATGGAAAGTGCTCCCGGCCTGATCTCCTGGATCATCTTATTGGCCAGTGACAGGTAGGTGATGGCATCTTCATCCTGTCCACCGTCAAAATAGTAATCGTAGCTGGTGAAATCCCTTCCCAGGCCGTGATCATAATATAACATACTGGTTACACCATCAAACCTGAAGCCGTCGAAACGAAATTCGGTCAGCCAGTAATTTACGTTGGAGAGCAGAAAATGAGTAACCTCATTTTTACCGTAATCAAAACATAATGAATCCCAGGCTACATGTTCCCTCCTGGGGCCCCTGTGGAAAAACTGCGCCGGATCACCATCCAGCAACCCCAGTCCTTCATTTTCATTTTTAACCGCGTGGGAATGAACGATATCCATGATCACTGCCATTCCATGCCCATGAGCTTCGTCAATAAGTTCCTTCAGCTCCTCGGGTGTGCCGAACCTTGAACTTGATGCAAAAAAATTGGAGACATGATAGCCAAATGAACCATAATAGGGGTGCTCCTGGATGGCCATCAGTTGAAGTGTATTATAACCTCCCTGGATGACATGTGGAAGCACCTTTTTCCTGAACTCTGAATAACTTCCCACCTTATGATCTTCGGTGGCCATTCCGATATGAGCTTCGTAGATAAGTGGCTGGAAATCTTTAAGATCCGGAAGCTTTTTCTTCCATTTATAGGGCCGGTCAGGAATCCAGAACTGCGCATCAAAAACCTTTGTTTTTGGATCCTGAACCACTCTGTTGCACCAGGCTGGTATCCTGCTGCCAACGCCACCGTCCCAGCGGATCAGAAGTTTGTACCTGTCCCCGTGCGCAATGGTTCCCTCTTTCAGGTTGATTTCCCAATTACCATGTTCCAGCCTTTTAAAACGGTATGCCTCATCAATCTGCCAGCCGTTAAAACTGCCGGTCAGGAATATCTCGGTTGCATTGGGGGCCCACTCCCGCATAACCCATCCATTCTCCTGCCTGTGCAGTCCAAACCAGAGATGTCCGCTTGCAAAGGATTGCAAAGTTCCATCGCCTGACAACTCTTTTTCTCTGATCAGTGTTTTCTCCATCCGCCCCACTATGGCGTTCCGGTATGGCTCCAACCAGGGATCATTCTTTATTAGCAGTGGATTATCATCCATAGGTACACTAAAGTTACATGTTTTTGGTTGATAATATACTGTTCCCATTTCCAATCAGATAAAAAGTGTTAATTGAATTGGAGTATAAAGGGCTTAGACTTAATTTAGGGCCCAATTCGATCCCGGTTTATGAAAGTATCGCAAATAGATGATCTGTTTTCCCTGAAAAGACCTGTAGTAACCATCGGCATATTTGATGGTGTACACCTGGGACACCAGTTTATTCTTGATCAACTGAAGGCCCTGGCAAAGAAGCACAGGGGTGAGTCGGTGGTGGTGACGCTCTGGCCTCATCCACGCATTGTCCTGAACAAAGAGCTTTACAATTTTAAATTGCTTCATACCCGGCAGGAGAAGATCAGGGAGATGGAACGACAGGGGATCGATCACCTGATCTTCGTTCCGTTCAACAGGGAGATTGCTTCATTGACGGCATGTGATTTTGTGCAACAATACCTGGTGGAAAGACTGGGCGTTGAGGTATTGCTGGTTGGCTATGACAATAAGTTCGGAAAGGATCGTAAAGGGGACCCTGAAGGATTGAGGATGTGTGCTGAAAAGAACAAGTTCAGGATCGAAAAGCTTCCCGAATTTAATGCAGAACACGGTTCTGTAAGTTCCACCAAGATCCGGGAAGCTATACTAAAGGGTGACCTTGTGAGCGCTGGATTAATGCTGGGTTATCACTATTATCTCTCAGGTGTCATCGTGGAAGGGAATCATATAGGCAGGAAGATTGGGTTCCCGACTGCCAATATACATCCGCATGATCCAAACAAACTGATTCCAATGAACGGTGTATATGCTGTCCGGATACAAATGCGGGGGGAAACATATAACGGGATGTTGAATATTGGATTTCGCCCGACAATTGACAGCGCCATGGACGTGAAGACCATAGAGGCTCATATGTTCGGTGTCAGCGGTGATTTTTATGATGAAGAGATAGTCATCCACTTTGTAAAGAGGATACGTGACGAAATGAAATTTTCAGGTCTGGATGCTTTAAAGCAGCAACTTCAAATCGACAGGGTCACCGTTCAGGGATTATTATGACAAAACAATCTATCACATTTGTGATTCTTCTGGTGATTACCCTCAACCTGGAATTGTTAGGGCAGGGATTTGTCGATCCCGGCTTTGAAGAGGAGGAGTGGGCCAGCATCCGGAACCGGTGGATCTGGGCACAGCCTTACATCATTGTCATTTCGGGCTCAGGTTCCCAGTTTTCCGGGCAGCCTCTTCATGCCTCCCTGGATACACTTTATATCCTCCCTGCTTTTGATATCCCGGCAGGGAAGGAGTGGGTGGATCATCTCGAAGCCTTCCCCTATAGCGATATCAATTATATGCTGCTTCAAAAGGGAGGCAACAGGGTAACCCGTTCACACCGGGCAAGCCGTCTGGTTTTACCAGTAGGCGATAAGTTCTTTACTCCTGAATTCCAGGCCCTGCGAAAGGCCTCTGTTTACAACGATTCGCTGGTCCGGCCACAGAAACTCGAGGAGACATTTATACATTCCAGGGTATTGCGGCAAGCCTTTCCTGACAGACACCTTAGAATATCAACAGGGATTGGTTTTGGAAAAAGCAGGGCGGAAACTGATGCAGAACAGGCACTGGAACAATCACAACTCCCCCATCATGACGGATCATATAAAGATCGAAGGATTCTTTATCAGGTTGATGTGTCGTGGAGGTTCTGGGACAGGCTTATAATTGGGGGAGATCTTTTCGCCAATCATTTCTCCTCTTATATTTATGGAAGTTCTTATATAAATAATGAGGGTATCAACTATAACTACAACATCAATTTCTTTAATTATGGGTTCTATGCCGAATATGCGTTCTTTCATGTGGACCGCTACTTTACAAGGAAACTTGAATTAATTGCCGGGGCGGGTTTTCTGATGGGGAAGCCGGGTTGGTCCATCTATTACAACTATGACCGTTTTGAAGAGCCGGATATTTATTTCTCTGACTATGCAGACTATGCAAAGGAAGGGAATATCAATGGCTTACAATTCAGGACATCATTTCACTACTATTTCTTCCCGGGGGCTTCTCTCTGGACCGGAGCTGAAATAAACCTTTACAGGCCTTGGATTGTTGAATCAGTAGAGTTACCGGATACTGATCCCAATGTGCCGCTTGTGTTACAGGAGCACACCCTCAGTTTTTCCTTGGTAAAGCTTAAGTTCGGGGTTAGCATATATCTTTAGAAAAGTGTATTTTTGCAGTCCAAAATAAAGAAGATGGAAACGATGACATATAAAGAGACACTGCCTTATAAGGTAGCTGATATCAGCCTGGCTGAATTTGGGAGAAAAGAGATTGAAATTGCTGAGAAAGAGATGCCCGGACTGATGTCAATAAGGCGTAAACATGCAGCTAGTAAACCGCTGGAGGGTGCCAGGATCACCGGATCTCTGCATATGACCATCCAAACTGCCGTACTCATTGAAACACTCGTGGAACTGGGGGCTGATGTACGCTGGGCCAGCTGCAATATCTTCAGTACCCAGGATCATGCAGCTGCCGCGATCGCCGCTGCCGGGATACCTGTATTTGCATGGAAAGGCGAGTCTCTTGAAGAGTACTGGTGGTGTACTGCCCAGGCTTTGAGTTTTCCGGGAGGGAATGGCCCACAATTAATTGTAGATGATGGAGGGGACGCCACCTTGCTGATCCACAAGGGATATGATGCAGAAAATGATTCCAGTGTGCTTGACGTAAAGGCTTCTAGCCACGAAGAGGAGGTAATTTACGCCACATTGAAAGGGATTCTGGCTGAAGATCCGGGCAAATGGCACAGGGTCGCGGCTGATGTTAAGGGAGTTTCTGAGGAAACCACCACGGGGGTACACCGTCTTTATCAGATGAAGGAGCAGGGTAAACTACTCTTCCCTGCCATCAATGTGAACGATTCGGTAACCAAGTCAAAGTTCGATAATCTTTATGGATGCCGCGAATCTCTTGCAGATGGGATTAAGAGAGCAACTGATGTGATGGTCGCCGGTAAGGTTGTTGTGGTTGCCGGATATGGGGACGTTGGCAAGGGTTGTTCACACTCGATGAAATCATACGGAGCAAGGGTGATCGTGACCGAAATTGATCCTATCTGTGCATTGCAGGCTGCTATGGAAGGATTTGAGGTGAATACCATGGAAGAAGCGATTAAGCAGGGAAATATTTTTGTAACGACTACCGGAAATAAGGATGTTATCACAGCTGAACACATGGCTGTCATGAAAGATCAGGCCATTGTCTGCAACATAGGGCATTTCGACAATGAAATACAGGTAGCTCGACTGGAGTCATGGAGAGGTATCCGCAAGATCAATATTAAACCACAGGTGGATAAATATCTGTATGAAGACGGGCATTCTATTTTCCTGCTGGCGGAAGGCCGTCTTGTAAATCTTGGTTGTGCCACGGGTCATCCTTCATTTGTAATGAGTAATTCATTTTCTAATCAGACGCTGGCCCAGCTTGACCTCTGGGAGAATAAGTATGAGATCGGCGTTTATATGCTGCCCAAGCATCTTGATGAGGAGGTAGCAAGGTTGCACCTCGGGCAACTGGGCGTCAAACTGACCACCCTTACACCAGAACAGGCAAAATACCTGGGAGTGAAAGTTGAAGGGCCATACAAGCCCGACCATTACAGGTACTAGGCTCATAATAATTGTTCCGTACCAAGGGGGTGTTCAAAAGGGCACCCTCTCTCAATTCTCTCAGGGATGTTTATTCGTAAAGTGCTTATTTACTGCGTAAAAAATGCCAGTTTACTTACTAAACATCCCTGAGAGAAAAGTAAAAGCTACTTTTGAGGCAGCCTTATTGGTTTAGGTCCAAATACTATTTCACATCAGAAAGCCTAGTTGGTTATGAGGAGTATATTCCCCTGTATGGCTATATGATACTCAACCAGTGGATATTCGGCTGGACCGGAACTGGGATATGCTCCATTGGCCAATACATAGGTGGAGCCGCATTCAGGGCACTCAAAAATACCTATGAAATCTTTGTGTTCCACCACCGCTTTATCATGTTCGGGAAACTGGGTGCAGGTCAGATCATAGGCATGGAAGACCATATCTGCTTCCTTGTATAGCACAATTCCTTTGTAGCCTTCATTCGGGATGATTTTGGTGGAGCCAACTCCCATGCTGCCCAATTCCGCAAATAGATCAAGGTCAACATATACCTTCACATATGGTATGATCTGACCCCGGTTGGTTTCACATGAAGGAGCAAGGACTGCTGAAAGTAGCAGAAGAATTGATATTGAAGTGTTTTGAAGAGAAAATTTCATTTGGCAACAAAAGTACGAAAATTGGCTATTTTTTGTAATTTTAACTGTTTAACACAACTATTATTGTTTGAGTTCACTGAAAGATGGATGTTGATGTTAGCAACATAGTATATATAGTCCTTACACTTGTTGTAGTGATTATCAGTGTGCTGGGGAAAAAGAAAAAGCCCGGGTCAAAGGTTCCAGGAAATCCAAGGAGTGCGTCGCGACCTAGTTTTTTGGAAAACCTGGAGCGCGTTCTATCCGCAGGACAGGAGGAGCCGGGGATTGTGACCCTGGATCCTGATGAGGAGGATTTGGCCGGGGAGGTGACTTCAATGGAAGTGGTTCCTGAAGTGTCCACTTTCCAAAAAGAAAGGCAAAAGTACCTGGAGGATTATAATCGGATGATGAATCGTAATATTGATGGAGATCCAAATCTCATTCAGTCTGAAGGACTGAGTTCGTTAGAACCTATCGAGATTATAGATCTTGATTCAGAATCGAATGCCGATTTTTTTGAAATGATTGATAATTTTGATGCAGAGACGGCAATTGTCTACGCCAGTATTATCAATCGACTTGATTATTAGGTTTTTTTTGTAATTTTGTAATTAAAGAGTTCCGTTGTGTGCGGAATTTTTTTGTTTTTATTATTCAGAGGAGGAAATTGTTATGTCGCATGTTTCATATATGACAGAGGAGGGACTGGCCAAATTGAAAAAGGATTTGGAAAGGTTAACCACTGTGGAACGGCCGGCTATTTCGCAACAGATTGCAGAAGCAAGGGACAAGGGCGATTTATCAGAAAATGCTGAATATGATGCAGCAAAGGAAGCCCAGGGTTTACTGGAGATGAAAATCGCCAGGATGGAGGATATGCTGGCCAATGCCAGAATTATTGATGAATCAAAGATCGACACCACGAAGGTTCAGATTTTGAATAAAGTAAAGATCAAGAATACCAAGAATAACCAGTTGTTAGAGTACATGCTGGTCTCTGAGAATGAGGCGGATATCAAAAGTGGAAAGATCTCCGTGGCAACTCCTATAGCAAAAGGATTACTTGGTAAGAAAGTAGGAGATGTGGTAGATATCAAAGTTCCCTCAGGTTTGATGTCATTCGAGATTATCGAGATCTCTTTATAAACATCCGGTTATGGCGACCATTTTTTCAAAGATTATTGCGGGAGAGATACCTTCTTACAAGATTCATGAGGATGACCGGTTTTATGCTTTCCTGGATATTCATCCACTGGCAGAAGGACATACACTTGTAATTCCTAAAATAGAGACGGATTACCTGTTTGATCTGGAGGACAAACTGTTGGCCGATTTGATGGTTTTTGCAAAGGAGGTAGCACTGGCCATCGATCAAACCATGACATGCAAAAGGGTTGGAGTAGCTGTTCTGGGATTGGAGGTTCCCCATGCCCATATTCACCTGGTACCCATCAATAACCTGCATGATATTGAGTTCAGCAGGCCTAAACTGAATTTTTCAGATGAAGAGTTCAGAGCTACTGCTGCAAAGATATCCTCGGCCATTTCTTAGCCCTGTTTCAAACGGCCGGGATTCTTTCGGATGAAGTCTTCCCATTTGTTCTTCCCTGGTTTCCCGGTTTCAATCCCATTCTGATAAAAATGACAAACTGCCACAGCCAGACCGTCTGTGGCATCCAGGTTCCGGGGCATCTCCTTCAGGTCAAACATCCTCATCAACATTCTGGCTACCTGTTCTTTGGATGCATCTCCTGCACTGGTAATAGCCAGTTTGATCTTTCGGGGCGCATACTCAAAGACCGGGACATCCCTTGAAAGAACTGCAGCCATTGCCACCCCCTGGGCCCTGCCGAGCTTAAGCATTGATTGTACGTTCTTACCATAAAATGGTGATTCTATGGCCACCTCATCGGGAAGATATTTCTCAATCAGTTCCACTGATCGCTCGTAAATAATTTTGAGCTTCATGTAGTGATCAGCTTCCCGTTTCAGGTCCACCACACCCATATCCACGTAAAGAGGGGTCTTACCGGCACTCTTAATGATCCCGTAGCCCATCAGTGTGGTTCCGGGATCAATACCGAGGATAATTCTTTCAGAGCTGTTTTGCATTTTTACCATTTATGTTCTGGATCACAATGCCACTCACCAGTAAGAAGATCCCGAAAACCGTGGTTATATATATCTTTTCACCCAGAATCTGGCTTGCAAACAGCAGGTTCAGAAAAGGCGCTATGTACACCAGGTTGCTGATCCGGTCGCTTGACGGCGCAAGACGAATGGCCATCAGCCACAGTACAAAGGTAATACCCATTTCGAAAACTCCTATATAAAGTGATGCATACCACCCTTCCATTGAAGGAGGGAAGGGTTTGCTCCTGAAGATCCCGGCCACCAGGAGAAAAACGGATGCAAAGGCAAAGTTAAGGAAAAGACGTAATACAGGATCTTTATTATCTCGTGTGTTGTAGAGAAAATAGAGTGCCCAGATTACCGAGGTGGAGAGTGCCAAAAAAATTCCCTGCCGGTTTTGCGAATCCTCTGAACCATGGCCTCCCATCAGTGATACAATAACAACACCCGAAAAGCTGAGCAACATGGCACCCAGGCTTATCCAGCTTAATCGTTGATGCAGGATCGGTACCGCAAGCAGAACCAGTACAATGGGCCAGATCATATTGAGGGGTTGCGCTACCTGAGCCGGAAGAATAGAGTAGGCTTTAAAGAGGATCAGGTAATAGACAACAGGATTCAATAGGCCCATCAAAACCGAAAACGCCAGCTCGGGCCGGGTAAAGGACCGTAGTGCCCGGAACTTTCCACCCCTCAAGCTCAGAAGTCCTAGTACAACTGTTGAGACAAGTGTGGCACCAGTGAGTAACTGCCATGTGTCTGTGAACCGCAGCCCAAGTTTAAATGCAGTAGGACTGGTGGACCAGAACAGCACGGCCAGAATGGCAAAAACATAGGCTTTCCTGGCAGATTTCATCTTCATTGATCAGTAACTTCAGGAGATGATTTCGTTTCCTTGGCCCATGTATGGATGCAATACCTCTGGAATTACAATACCGTCCGGTGTTTGGAAGTTTTCCAGGAGGGCGGCCATGATCCTTGGAAGCGCAAGGGAGCTGCCATTGAGTGTATGGGCCAGAAGAGGCTTTTTCTCACCCGGTTCCCTGAAACGAAGCTTTAACCGGTTAGCCTGGAAAGACTCAAAGTTTGAGACTGAACTAACCTCGAGCCATTTTTCCTGGGCTGCCGCATAGACCTCAAAATCGTATGTAAGTGCCGAGGTGAAACTCAGATCCCCTCCACAAAGCTCTACAATCCTGTATGGAAGCCCCAGTTTGATAATGAGATTTTCTACATGGGTTACCATCTCCTCCAGAGCATCGTATGAACGTGAAGGGTGTTCGATATGGACAATCTCCACTTTATCGAACTGGTGTACACGGTTCAGCCCCCTCACATCTTTCCCATAGGAACCGGCCTCTCGCCTGAAGCAGGGGGTATATGCTGTATTTTTTATGGGAAGATCCCCGGCATTCAGGATCACATCCCTGTAAATATTGGTAACCGGTACTTCGGCTGTGGGAATCAGGTACAGGTTGTCGCCTGTAACATGGTACATCTGGCCCTCTTTATCTGGCAGCTGTCCGGTTCCAAATCCAGAGGATTCATTCACCATAAAGGGAGGAAGGATCTCTTCATAACCCGCACTGGTATTCTGATCCAGGAACCAGGAGATGAGGGCGCGTTGCAGCCTGGCACCCTTGCCTCTGTAAACAGGGAATCCGGCTCCGGTAATCTTCACTCCCAGCTCAAAATCGATCAGGTTGTATTTTTTGGCCAATTCCCAGTGAGGCAGAGAGCCCGCTTCAAGTTTGGGCATTTCTCCGCCTTTTCGGATCTCCTTGTTGTCAGCTTCATTTTTTCCTGCCGGCACCGAAGGGTGGGGGATATTGGGTACCTGTACAAGCAGTTCGTTTAGCTTCGATCCTACATTTTGCAGATCCTGCTCCAGGGATTCCAGCTCCTCCTTAACGGCGGAAGTTTGTTCTTTTATATGGGCGGCCTTCTCTTTTTCACCTGTCTTGAAGAGCGTGCCGATCTGTTTGCTGAGACTGTTCATCTCAGCCTGTAACTCGTTCGTTTTTACCTGTAAGGAGCGCCGGACATTATCCAGTTCAATGATCTGATCGATCAGTTCAGGATATTTGAAGTTCTTGATTTCAAGCCCTTTAAGTATGGCCGTTCTGTTGTCCCGGATATAAGGAATAGTAAGCATAATGTAAACATAAAAAAACCTGTAATACACTTTAAAGGTAGTGCATTACAGGTGAAAGTTATATTGGATTGATATAATTCTACTGGTTTTCTACAGGCTCGATTGAGACGTAAGACTTGTTATCCCTTTTCTTGGAGAACTTAACCGTACCATCTTTCATAGCAAACAGTGTGTGGTCCTTACCCATCCCAACGTTGCTGCCCGGATGGTGCACAGTACCCCTCTGCCTTACGAGGATATTGCCGGCTCTTACAACCTGTCCACCGTAAAGCTTCACACCCAGTCTTTTACTTTCTGATTCGCGACCGTTTCTTGAGCTACCAGCTCCCTTCTTGTGTGCCATATCTTTTGACTTTTACTTATTGACTTTTTACTTTTTTTTCGGGGCAGTTTTTCCAGCCGGTTTTTTGGCGGCAGGTTTTTTAGTTGTTGCGGCTTTTGCGGTTGTTGCCTTTGCTGCAGGCTTTTTGGCTGCTGGCTTTTTGGCTGCAGGCTTTTTGGCCGCAGTGGTTTTGGCTGCGGGTTCCTTCGTTGCAGCTTGCTTTTCAGCAACTGTTTTGGCCGGGACCTCCTCCTTTACTTCTGTGGTTGTCTCTTTCTTTGCTACGCCTCCTTTTTCTGAGATCCCCTGGATCTGGATCTGTGTCAGGTACTGGCGGTGGCCATTTAATTTCTTGTATCCTTTCCGTCTCTTCTTCTTGAAAACAAGGACTTTATCTCCTTTCAAATGTGAAATTACCTTTGCATCAACCGAAGCCCCTTTTACAACAGGATCTCCCACTGTCACTTTATTTCCGGTATCGATTAACAAAACCTTATCGAAAGTAACTTTTTTCCCTTCTTCCAATTCCAGCCTGTGAACAAATATTTTCTGGTCTTTTTCAACCTTAAACTGTTGTCCTGCTATATCAACAATTGCGTACATTTAAGAATGCTTTTTACTTTATATCAGTTTTTTGGGTCTGCAAAGATAGAAAAGATTGTGTGACGGACAAAGGTTTTAGGTGAATTATTTTATGAATCATAATGTCGCAGTTATTTCTATATTTGTGAGTAAAGAGGGCAATTCGAAGTATGGGTAAAATCAAGTTAAACGTCCTGGGTATCTCTTACAGTCAGACTCAGTCCGGCGCTTATGCACTGGTCCTTTCTGAGGAGGATGGCAACAGGAGGATTCCTATAATAGTCGGTGGATTTGAAGCCCAGGCCATTGCCATAGAACTTGAGGGACTTGCACCTCCAAGACCGCTGACTCATGATCTGTTTAAGAATTTTGCAGAATCCTACCACATAAAGATAATCGAGGTAAATATTCATAAACTTGAGGATGGTGTCTTCTTTGCCAATATTCTATGTGATAACGGGGGACAGCGTATCACGCTGGATGCGAGGACTTCGGATGCCATAGCGCTGGCTCTGAGGTTCAGTTGTCCGATCTATACAACGGAGACTATTGTCGAGAAAGCCGGGATAGTACTTGATTTCGAGAAGGGGAACGAATTTGAAAATCCTGATATTCCCCCACCCGAGAAGGATATTGATATTCAGTCTGAGGATCCCAAAAAAGAGGCCATCCAAAGCAACCTCTCCAGCCACAGCATGGAAGAGTTAAGAGCGATGCTTGCAAATGCAGTAGCAAATGAGGATTATGAGAAAGCATCCCTGATCAGGGATGAGATAAACCGAAGGTCCAGATGATGACTGATACATTGCTGCTTGACACGCTGGTTGCCACTATTCAACAAACACCTGTCGATACCATTGCGCTGTCCAATATTATTCCTGAAAACGCCGGATTTGATTTTAACCTGGTGCGTTTGCTACGGGGGCTGATGGGTATGGCTGTTCTGATTGCAATCGCATATGCGTTCAGTAGCAACAGGAAAGCTGTCTCCTGGAGAATGGTGGGTACCGGCCTTATTTTTCAGCTGATCCTGGCCATAGGGATCCTCTATATACCTTTCGTACAGGTATTCTTTGAATACATCGGCAAAGGATTTGTAAAAATACTGGCCTTTACCAGCGAGGGAGTCAATTACCTCCTGAAAAGGAACGATACGGGTGAAATTAGTCCGGCATTGCAGAATTTTGCGTTCTCCATACTTCCAACAATTATCTTTTTCTCGGCTTTTTCAAGTCTTCTCTTTTACCTGGGAATCATCCAGATATTTGTAAAAGGGTTTGGGTATGTTCTTTCCAGGGGGCTTGGTTTGTCAGGGCCGGAGAGCCTTTCGGTGGCCGGGAATATCTTTCTCGGGCAGACCGAATCACCACTGCTGATCAAACCCTACCTGGAGAAGATGAGCAATTCTGAGATCCTGCTGGTAATGTCAGGGGGCATGGCGACACTGGCCGGGGGAGTGCTGGCAGCCTATATCGGATTCCTGGGAGGAGGGGACCCTGTTCAGCAGGTTATTTTTGCCAAGCATCTGCTGACTGCTTCAATCATGGCTGCCCCGGGAGTAGTAGTGATTTCCAAAATCATTGTTCCACAAACCGAACGGGTCGATAAAACAATTGAGGTGAGCAAAGAGGAGGTGGGTAAAAACGTACTGGATGCCATCTCGAACGGTACTGGCGATGGTTTGAGGCTTGCAGTTAATGTAGGGGCTATGTTGCTTGTTTTTATTGCATTTATTGCATTCGCCAATTATATCTTTGTTAAAGTGGGAAACTGGACCAACCTCAATGATAAGATACTTTCAGTTACCAACGGTAAATACAACGAACTGAGCCTCGAATTTATCCTGGGTTACGCACTCTCCCCGTTGATGTGGCTGCTTGGCGTAGCCAAGGAAGACATTACCCTGGTGGGATCTCTTCTTGGAAAAAAACTTATACTCACTGAATTTGTATCCTATATTGATCTTGCTAATATGAAGGCTGCCGGGGTATTTACCGATACAAAATCGATCATCATGTCGGTTTACATGCTTTGCGGATTTGCCAATTTTGCATCCATCGGGATCCAGATCGGGGGTATTGGGGCTCTTGCTCCTGGTCGCAGGGTATTGCTTGCCCGATATGGGATGCGTGCATTACTGGCCGGAACCCTGGCTTCACTTCTTTCGGCAACCATCATAGGAGTTTTATTGGGATAGGGATGGCAGTTGGAGGTAAATATGATTACGATTTTTCTGATAAAGTGGTTCTGGTGGTGGAAGACAACCAGATATCCTTTAAGTTGATGAACGCAGTATTGAAACAGGTGAAGGCAAATGTGGTTCATGCAACCAACGGGATGAGAGCCATTGAAGAGTGCGAGTCTGGTGCACATTTTGATCTGGTGCTGATGGATATGCAAATGCCGGAAGTGGATGGATTTGAGGCCACCAGGAGAATCAAACGGATCCGACCAGACCTTCCGGTTGTGGCTACCACAGCCAACAGCTACCAGGAGACTGCCATTGCCTGCATGGAGGCCGGATGCGATGAATTCCTGGCAAAGCCATTGAAATTCAGAGAGTTATTCGAATTAATGCAGTCCTTATTTGACCGGAAATAGTTGTGCGATCATGGCACTTCCAGTTATTATCTTCATTTTGATCCTTTACGGCTATGCCCTGGTTATGCTCCTTTTTTCTTTCGAGATTGAAAGAGATGACAGTACCAGTGGAGGGGATCTCCCGGAGCATCTGCGGTATGTTAGCGTAATCGTCCCCTTCAGGAATGAGAAGGATCACCTGGAAGGAATTGTAGTGGATCTGATTTCCCAATCATATCCCGATGAATTGTGGGAAGTTATTTTTATTGATGATCACTCCGATGATGCGTCCTTTGCAAAGGTTGAATCTTTAATTAAAGACAATCATTTAGCGGACAGGGAATTTTATCTTCATTCCCTGACAACCGGTAAATCGGGAAAAAAGGCGGCACTTTCACATGGAATCGGTCGTGCGAAATATGACTGGATTATCCAGGTGGATGCCGATTGCAGGCTGGGAGCCGAGTTTATTGCATCACATATGTCATTTCTTGAAAACCATCCTTCCGACCTGGTAGCAGGACTTGTTACCACGGGAAAGGACAGTCCCGGTTTCCTTGGATGTTTTGAACGGCTGGATATATTGTCACTGATGGGAAGTGCTGCTGGTTCATTTGGCCTGGGACGGCCCATGTTGTGCAGCGGAGCAAACCTCGCCTACTCCAGGGAGCTATATCTGGAGACCCGCACTTTTGATCCTGAGAATGTCATCTCCTCAGGCGATGACATGTTCTTGATGATCGGGGCACGTAAACTTGGTAAAACCCTGAACTTTACAATGAGCAGAAGGTCAATGGTGGAGACATCACCGGTAAACGACTTCCGGAAATTGATAACTCAAAGAATACGATGGGGGTCGAAAACAACATCTTACCGGATAACGGATATTCAATCTCTTGCCATACTGGTCTCACTGGCAAATTTGATCATCCTGTTGTTACCGTTGTGGATCGTTCTGATGGCAGGATCATGGCCATGGCTGGCAGGGGGGTGGATATTAAAGACATTTGCAGATTTCATGCTTCTGTGGCGGACTACAGGCGCAACCGGGAACAGAGCTGACCTGCGCCAGTTTCTTCCAGTCTCACTGGCTTATTATCCAGTATTTATGATTACCCTTGCCGGGATCCTATCGGGAAAACCTGTCTGGAAGAGATAGTCAGCTAAATCTCCTTCGTTGTAAAATTCTGTAACTTAACCATATGGCCAGCGAAATATAGAGCAGGACCATTAGCATATTGAGCCAGGCAGGCAAACCTTCGGGCAGGATGTTGAAAGTCGAATTATCGACGGGCTCGGGGTTATTCATCTTTCTTTCAAAGATCTCTATCAGATCAGGAACCGGGGTCAGCTGTGTGGTTGCCCGCATGGGGAGGTACCATTTTACCTCATATTTACGCAGGATCAGAAATAGTACTGGATCAACAAATACCCTGAATGCCAGGAAAGTAAGAAGTGACAGGGCTGTATTCTTGATCAGGAGAGCTACCAGCAGCCCGATGGACATGTAGGCAATGGAGGAGACCATGTACCTTCCCAGGATCCATGTGTTCTCCATTGCAATTCCAAAGGTAAGCTTATAGCTGTAAATAAGTCCCAGTATGAGTGTAGTAACTCCAAGCAGCAGTGTGGCAAAAAATGCGAGCAGCACCAGTAGCAATAATTTTTGCAGAAGGAGTTCTGCACGGCTCAGTCCGAAGATAACCTGGGTTTTAAAAGTATGGTCGCTATATTCCTTTGTGGTGATCATGATGACAATCAGCGCCAGCAGGATATTGTAAGGTTCGGTTATCCAGGTCAGGAAGAACCAGACATCAGGAAAACGGAACAGGTCACTGAGAGAAATGACAGGGATCTGTTTATCAATGGCCGGATAGATAATCAATCCCAGGGAAAAGGCAAGGAAATAAATACCCAGGGCTATCCTGAAGGGATTATAATTTAGAAGTTTGATCTGTTCTATATGTAGTAGACGCCGCATTTTAATTACTCCTTAACCAATTCCAGGAACTGCGATTCGAGGCTTCGTTTCCGGCTCAGCATATGATGTATGACAAGGTTACTCTTAAAAGTAAAAGTGTTAATCTCCGCAGGTGTGACTTTTTCATTCAGGGTGACTACAAGCAACCCGTTTTCAATTGCTACCTCCTTAACAAGGTTGGATCCCTTCAATTTAATCATAAGGTCCTGGTTGTTGTTGCAGGAGATCTCAATGATTTCATCTTCAGCCAATAACTCTCTTACAGGACCGTTAGCCAACAGCTCCCCTTTTTTCAAAATAGCCACGTGATTACAAATCTTTTCAACCTCACTCAGGATGTGAGATGCCAGAATCAGTGTCTTCCCTCGTTGAACCTGCTCCAGCACTATCTCCCGTACCTCAGCGATGCCTTCCGGGTCGAGTCCATTGGTGGGTTCATCAAGGACAAGGACCCTTGGATCGCCCAGCAAAGCTGCCGCAATCCCCAGCCTCTGTTTCATTCCCAGTGAGAGTGCAGAGAATCTGGATTTTTTCCTGTCCGCCAGCTGAGCCGTCTCCAACACCCGTTCAATGTCCCCGTAAGGCATACCTTTGATATCGCAAACTATTTTCAGGTTCCTTTCCAGGTTCAGATAAGGATAGAAATGGGGGGCTTCAATCAGGGACCCGATACTTCTTCTCTGGCTGGCTTCCGGTTCATCACCAAACCATTTGAATTGACCGCTATCCTGCCGGATGATACCTGTTACAATGGAGAGTGTGGTAGTTTTTCCACTTCCGTTAGGTCCCAGGATCCCATAAGCTTCGCCTTCTGAGATCTCAAGATCCAGATTGCGGATAGCCTTTATTTGTTTATAGGATTTGGATAATCCCTGAATGGTGAGGATTTCCTTCATACTAATTTGCAAGCTCTGAAAAGAATTTGATACGAACTAACCTTATCTCCTCTTCTGAAAAATATTCTTCGCCCAATTCTTGAAGTGCCTTGTCTATGGATTCAGTCTCCGCCTCACGAAAATAATCGAAAATCTCTTCCAGTTTTTCATCATCCATAATTTCATTCAGGTAATAATCGATGTTCAGTTTAGTTCCCGATCCAACGATGGCTTCAATTTCTTCAATCAGGTCAATTAGCTCAAGATTCTTGGCATTGGCGATGTCTTCCAGGCTTAACTTACGGTCGATGCTCTGTATGATATATACTTTAACGCCTGATTTATTGACGACCGATTTGACCACCATATCCTGCGGGCGGATAATATCTTTTTCGTCAACATATTCACTGATCACATCAACAAATCCTTGCCCGTATTTTGTTGCCTTGCCAGTCCCTACACCAACAATATTCTGGAGTTCCTCCAGCCTGACCGGGTACTGGATTGCCATGTCTTCCAGTGACGGATCCTGGAATATCACAAATGGCGGTAAATTCAATTCCCTGGCCATCTTCTTTCTGAGATCCTTCAGAATATGAAGCAGCTCTTCATCTACCGCGCCGGTACCGGTTCCCCCTGCAGATACACCCTCTTCGGGTGCTAAATCAAAATCATGATCCTGTGTCAACATTATTGAAAAAGGCTTCTTAATAAATTCATGACCGCTATCAGTCAACCTCAATAAACCATAATTCTCAATATCTTTCGTAATTAATCCTGCAATCAGTGCCTGCCTGAGCACAGCATTCCAGAATTTCACATCCTTCTCCTTTCCGGCGCCGAAATATTCTGAATGGTGATGATTATAAGTCTTCACTGCACTGTTGGCAATACCTGAAAGAACATTTGCAATATGCTCGGATTTAAACTTCTCCTGCACCGCTAAAATAGCTTTTAAACTTAAAAGTATATATTCTTTTCCCTCAAATTTTTCTTTGGGATGTAAACAGTTGTCACAATTGTCACAACCTTCGTCCATATATTCACCGAAGTAATTGAGTAACAGCTTGGGACGACAGACCGCCGATTCAGCATAGGCTACGGTTTCGAGCAGCAATTGTTTGCCGATTTCCTGTTCCGCTACCGGTTTTCCCTGCATAAATTTCTCCAGCTTCTGAATATCTTTATACCTGTAGAACGCGATACAACGTCCTTCACCTCCGTCCCGGCCGGCCCTGCCTGTTTCCTGGTAGTAACCTTCCAGGCTTTTTGGCATATCATAATGAATGACGAATCTTACATCGGGTTTATCGATTCCCATTCCAAATGCAATAGTGGCTACAATCACCTCGACCTCCTCCATCAGAAACTGATCCTGGTTGGATGAACGGGTCATGGCATCCATCCCTGCGTGGTATGGTAATGCTTTAATGTTGTTCACTTTCAAGGTTTCTGCAAGCTCTTCTACTTTTTTTCTTGAAAGGCAGTATATGATCCCGGATTTACCCGGATTGGCCAGGATAAATTTGATGATCTCCTTTGTAGCATTGATCTTGGGCCTGATCTCGTAAAAGAGGTTATGCCGCCGGAATGATGATTTGAAAACACTGGCACTCAGCATTTCCAGGTTCTTTTGAATATCATTCTGAACCTTTGGTGTAGCGGTGGCGGTTAATGCGATGAGCGGTGCTCTGCCGATTTTATCGATAATGGGCCTTATCCGTCTGTATTCCGGCCTGAAATCGTGACCCCACTCGGAGATGCAATGAGCCTCATCGATAGCATAAAATGAAATGTTCACCTTTTTCAGGAATTCTATATTCTCCTCCTTTGTCAGGCTTTCAGGTGCTACATAAAGCAAACGGGTACGTTGATCCAGCACATCTTTCTTCACCCGTGCTATAGCAGTTTTTGTAAGAGAGGAGTTTAGAAAATGAGCCACCCCATCGTCCAGGCTGAAGCTGCGCATGGCATCAACCTGGTTTTTCATCAGAGCTATCAGGGGGGAGATGACGATAGCAGTACCCTCTTTAATCAGGGCAGGAAGCTGGTAACACAGGGACTTTCCTCCCCCGGTAGGCATCAGAACAAAGGTGTCGTTACCGTTAAGAACGTTAGTAATGATCTCCTCCTGGTTCCCTTTAAAACTATCAAAACCAAAATACTTCTTAAGGTTCTTGTGGAGTATCTCTCCGATATTATCCATTATCCCTCCAAACACAGATGAAATTAAAGATAGTATAAATTGAAATCTGATTCAAGTGGCTCAGTTTTTTTTGTTACTTTGCACCTCCTTTATCCGGACTGATTATGAGTAAGAACAGTGAAGGGGAAATGTCTTTCCTTGAGCATCTTGAGGTGATGCGCTGGCACCTCCTGCGTTCCATCGCGGCGATTGTTATACTGGCCCTGGTGGCTTTTGTATTTAAGGAAATTGTCTTTGACAAGATCATCCTGGCTCCAAAGGAACCTACATTTCCAACCAACCGTTGGTTATGTCGACTTGGAGAGATACTCAATCTTAAGCGTATCTGTATCAACCAGCATCCTTTCACGCTTCAGACCGTTAAAATGGCGGAGCAGTTCTCCATGCACATCATTGTCTCACTGGTAGCAGGAGTCGTTATAGCGTTCCCTTATATATTCTGGGAATTCTGGAGATTTATCGTTCCTGCGCTGTATGATAAGGAGAAGAGTACTGCCAGGGGTGCAGTTTTTTTTACATCTCTTCTTTTTGTTCTTGGAGTACTGTTCGGTTACTATATTATTTGTCCCCTCTCGGTCAATTTCCTGGGGAATTATAAGGTGAGTGAAACTGTGGTCAGTTCGCCTACACTCAGGTCCTATGTATCGACCATTAACTCAGTGGTACTGGCAGCGGGACTGGTGTTCCAGTTACCGATACTGGTTTACTTCCTGAGTAAGATTGGAATTGTTACCCCTGGTTTTTTGAAAAAGTACAGGCGACATGCGCTGGTAATTATTGTGACCCTTTCAGCTATCATTACTCCACCTGATGTATTCAGCCAGGTACTGGTGGCCCTTCCCCTCACATTGCTTTATGAGATCGGGATCATAATCAGCAAACGCATCGTAAAGGAGCGGGAAGCTGAGATGGGAGGCGGTAAGAGACAGGGGAAGAAAAAAAAGAAGAAAACCGCAGAAGAGCCTGCGAGCGATAATAAGGATCAAGCCCAGGAGCCTGAAAGCGAGACGAAGGAGTCTGATAAGAGTTCTGACCCGAAAGAGGAGGTGAGCACCAGGAAACCGGGGAAAGGACCTGCAGCCAAACCAGAACAAGGGGAAGGCGAGGAACCTGATCCCGAAACTCCGGAAGATGAGGGGGAAGAAACAGAACCTATCGGATAGGTCTCACATGGATTTTGGTTAACTTTGTTTGATATGAAACTGCATACACATCAACTGGTTAAGAAGTATAAGAGCCGCAGGGTAGTGGATGACGTATCCGTAAGCGTGGAGCAGGGTGAAATAGTGGGATTGCTGGGACCCAACGGTGCAGGTAAGACGACCACTTTTTATATGATCGTGGGCCTGATATCACCCAACGAGGGGACCATTCGGCTCAATGATCAGGATATTACCAAGGAGCCTGTTTACAAGCGTGCCCGGATGGGTATTGGATACCTTGCCCAGGAGGCTTCAGTGTTCAGGAAACTAACGGTGGAAGATAATATACGTGCTGTTCTGGAAATGTCTGATATGTCGCGTGGTGAACAGCATGACAGAGTTGAATCCCTGCTGGACGAATTTGGCCTTATGAAGATCAGAAAAAGCATGGGTATTCAACTTTCGGGTGGAGAACGCCGTCGCACAGAGATAGCCAGGGCGCTCTCCCTGAGCCCTCATTTTATCCTGCTGGACGAGCCATTTGCCGGGGTCGATCCCATCGCAGTGGAGGATATCCAGGAGATTGTATCAAAACTCAAAGAGAAGAACATAGGTATCCTGATCACTGACCACAATGTTCACGAAACACTGGCCATTACAGATCGGGCTTACCTGATGTTCGAAGGAAGCATTTTAAAGGCAGGAACAGCCAAAGACCTGGCAGATGATGAACAGGTGAGAAAAGTTTATCTGGGCCAGAACTTCGAGCTTCGGTAATTCAGGGGACCTTTGTAATCCGGAAATTTGGGTTAAATTTGCGGAAATTTTGCGGATGTGGCGGAATTGGTAGACGCGCTAGACTTAGGATCTAGTTCCTTCGGGAGTGGGGGTTCGAGTCCCTTCATCCGTACCGGACTATTGCTTAAACCGCTATGCTTTCGAACGTTATACCGACAGTGTTGCGGTTTTTGCTAATTTTGTACAAATATTTTTTTAGACAATGAATATTACGCAGGAGAATACCAGTATGTTAAATGCAATCCTTCATGTGAAAGTCGAACAGGAAGATTATAATGAACGCGTGGATCATGTTCTTAAAGATTACCGGAGGCAGGCCAGGGTAGATGGTTTCAGGCCTGGCATGGTTCCAATGGGTATTATTAAAAAAATGTATTATACACCGGTACTGGTTGATGAAGTGAATAAACTGATCTCGGAATCTCTGTTTAACTACCTGAAAGATAACGATGTCAGTATTCTTGGAGAACCTCTTCCCCACAAGGATGAGGAACAGAAGATTGATTTTGGGAAGGATACTGAATTTGAATTCAAATTTGACCTTGGATTGGCTCCTGAGTTGAACCTGGAAGTAACCGCAAAGGATAAAGTTCCGTATTATACCATAAAGGTGGATAAGCAACAGCAGCAGGAGTATAAGGATTCATTGCTTCAACGTTTTGGTGAGTTCAAGACGGTAGAAAAAGCAGGGGACAATGAACTGATAAAGGGAACCCTGGTTAAGGTGGATAAAGAAGGTAAGGAGGTGGAGAACGGGATTCGTGTAGAGGATGTCTCAATGTCCCTGGAGATGATGAAGGATGATGAGCAGAAGATATTGTTCAGTGGAACAAAAGTTGGACACGAGGTGGTCTTTGACGTTAAAAAAGCCTATCCCAATAACACAGAACTAGCCTCACTGTTAAAGAAAGATCAGAAAGAAGTAGCCATGCTTGAAGGGACTTTTAAATGTATAATCAAGGAGGTTTTGAAGTTCGAAAAAGCCATTGCCGGGCAGGAGTTTTACGACAAAGTCTATGGAGAGGGCGAGGTGAAGACAGAAGTGGAGTTTATGAAAAGGATCACTGATGAGATCTCACTTAATTATGAACGTGAAAGTGAGTACCGGTTTATGGTGGATGCCAGGGAGACATTAATCAAGAAGGCAAAAATCGAACTGCCGGTGGAGTTCCTGAAGCGCTGGATGGTGGAAACCAATGAACATATGACCGAGGAACAGGTGAATAACGATTTTGGCAAGTACGAGGACGATTTCCGCTGGCAGCTTATTAAAGAACATTTGTTAAAGCAGCAGGAGATAAAAGTTACTGAAGAGGAGGCCCTGGAAGCGGCCAAGGGTATGGCACTGAACCAGTATATGCAATATGGTATCAGTAATGTGCCGGAAGATTACCTTGAGAATTATGCCAGGGAGATGATGAGCAAGCCGGAAGAGGCAAGGAGATTTTATGAACAGAAAGGAGAAGAGAAGCTGATTTCATACATCAAATCTACAGTCAAATTGGATGAAAAGGAGGTCAGTTCAGAGAAGTTCCGTAAATTGTACGAGAAATAAAAAGTAATACTATGAACCAGCAGGACGATTTTATGAAGTATGCTACCAAGCACATGGGCATCAATAGTATGACACTTCATCAGTTTACCTCACAATATAATAACAGTTACATTTCACCTACAATTATTGAGGAGAGACAATTGAACGTAGCTTCAATGGATGTGTTCTCCAGGCTGATGATGGACAGGATTATTTTCCTGGGTGCCCCCATTGACGACTACGTTGCCAACATTATTCAGGCACAATTACTCTACCTCGATTCGGCCGATCCCAGTAAGGACATACAGGTTTACTTTAATACACCCGGTGGGGGTGTACATGCCGGGCTCGGGATTTATGATACCATGCAGTATACCTCGTGCGATATAGCCACCATCTGTACCGGGATGGCCGCCTCCATGGGTGCTGTTCTGCTTGCTGCAGGAACTGCAGGGAAACGCTCTGCCCTCAAACACAGCAGGGTCATGATCCATCAGCCCATGGGCGGAACTCAGGGCCAGGCTTCTGATATTGAGATCACCACACGTGAGATCCTGAAGATGAAAAAAGAACTGTATGCCATTATCGCGGAACATAGCGGCAAGACCATTAACCAGGTTGAAAAAGATGGAGACAGGGATTTCTGGATGACCTCTACGGAAGCCAAGGATTATGGCATGATTGATGAAGTTCTGTTAAGAACAAAAGACAAAAAATAATGGACCGTTGCTCTTTTTGCGGAAGGGAAAAGAAAGATACCAACCTTCTCATTGCAGGTATTTCGGGTCACATCTGCGACCGTTGTATTGAACAGGCATACAGCATTGTTCAGGAGGAACTCGGGGTGCATGGCGAGTTTGATATGGGACAGATTCAGCTTCTGAAACCAACTGAAATCAAGAGTTTCCTCGACCTTTATGTAATCGATCAGGAAGAGGCAAAAAAGTATATCTCGGTGGCGGTTTATAACCACTACAAAAGATTGATGCAGCAAGAGAGCAAAGAGGATATTGAAATTGAAAAATCCAACATTATCCTGGTTGGAGAGACGGGGACGGGGAAAACGCTGCTGGCAAGAACTATTGCCAGATTGCTACATGTGCCATTTACCATTGTGGATGCTACCGTGCTGACCGAGGCAGGGTATGTGGGTGAGGATATTGAAAGTATACTGACCAGGTTACTCCAGGTAGCCGACTACAATGTTGAAGCCGCCGAAAAGGGCATCGTCTTTATCGATGAGATCGATAAAATTGCCCGTAAAAGTGATAATCCTTCTATTACAAGGGATGTATCGGGTGAAGGTGTCCAGCAGGGACTTCTGAAATTACTGGAAGGCTCCATAATCAATGTGCCTCCCCAGGGAGGGAGGAAGCATCCCGACCAGAAGATGATCCCGGTTAATACCAAGAATATACTTTTTATCTGCGGTGGGGCATTTGATGGCATTGAATCCAAGATCGCTAACCGGCTCAACACCCAGGTAGTCGGATATAACGCTGCTAAAAAAGTCGATAAGGTGGATAAGGACAACCTGCTTCAATACGTGGCGCCCCAGGATTTGAAGTCCTTCGGATTGATCCCGGAGATCATTGGTCGGCTCCCGGTATTGACCTACCTGCATCCCCTTGGTGAAAAGGCACTTCGAAGGATCCTTACTGAACCCAAGAATGCCATTATCAAACAGTATGAAAAACTGTTCGAAATGGATAATATCAAATTGTCGTGGGACGACAAAGTGCTTGACTATATAGTACAGAAAGCTATTGAGTTCAAACTGGGAGCCAGGGGATTACGTTCCATCTGTGAAGCCATTATGATGGATGCGATGTTTGAGTTGCCTTCCAAGGAGAATCCTGACGATATTCATATCGGGATCAAATATGCCAGGGAAAAGCTGGAAAAGGCCAATCTGAAGCGCCTGAAGGCAGCCTGATGGGCAAAACAAAATCAGTAGTATATTTTCTGGTCATCCTGGCGGAAGTTTTCTGGGGTATAACTTTCGTTGCTTTTAAGTATGCCAATGTATCATTCAGGCCCATATCCATTGTATTTTTCAGGCTTTTGGTCTCCATCGTCTTCCTCTTCGGATTTGCCCTGCTTTTCAAAAGATTAAACAGGATCAAGAGAAAGGACCAGAAGTGGTTCCTCCTGATGGCACTTGCCGAGCCTTTTTTCTATTTCCTGGGGGAGGCTTACGGACTCACTATTGTTACTGCTACTGTAGGGGCTATCATTGTATCCACCATCCCGCTTATAGTTCCATTTGCATCCTACTATTTTTTCAAAGAGAAACTCACCCCCATGAATTACCTGGGACTGGCACTATCATTTGGAGGTGTACTTCTGGTAGTGCTGGCTAAAACTGGGGGGGTGTCGGCCGACTGGAAAGGGATATTGCTGATGTTTGTGGCAGTATTATCAGCCGTGGGCTATACCATGCTGGTGAAGCTACTTGCCGATGATTATACCCCCATCACCATAACAGCCTACCAGAGCCTCTATGGCCTGATCATGTTTGTCCCCCTGTTCCTGATTTTCGAAGTCCCGGCTCTGGACTTCAGCCAGGTGAATATCCAAAGCCTCCTGGCAGTGGGGTACCTTGGCGTTTTCGGATCGGGAATTTGCTTTATTTTGATCACCATTGGGATCAGGGAACTGGGGGCAGCCAAAGCCAATATTTTCGGTAACCTGATCCCCGTGGTTGCAGCAATCGTTTCATTCCTTCTCCTGAAAGAATCAATGCCGCTGTTAAAAATTCTCGGTATCTTTATAGTTATTCTGGGACTTTTTCTCTCCCAGATCAGCAGCCTGAAGGTGAAGCGCAATTCGGGGAGGGAATCGGTCCGGCATATACCAAATCCATAAAATGGCAAGATGTCTTTTTATTGTGCAGGGAGAGGGCAAAGGACATATGTCCCAGGCACTTGCGATGAAGGAGTATCTGCAGGAGGCAGGTCATACAGTCGAAGATGTATTTTTAGGGATCAGCAGCGAGGATAAGGTCCCGGATTATTTCAGGAACAACTTTCGCGAAAAATTACACATTTTCCGGAGCCCCTGGTTCCTTCGCACTCCTAATAAGAAGGGCATATATGTGGGCCGGACCCTTCTTGTTAACCTATTGCGTTCAATGGATTATTTGAGGACCATTGCCATGATCAAAAGGGAGATCAATCTCCTCCAACCCGATGTGGTATTCAATTTTTATGAGTTGTTGGGAGCACTGGCCATGAGAAAATCGGCCCCGGGAATCAAAAGAATAGGCGTAGGACACCATTTTTATCTCTACCTGAACCGTGCTGTCTGTAGGGGAGGAAAGAACTGGCACGGGTGGTTGCTAAAATTCCATAGCGGTTTGATTGTCAAATCATGCGACCGGGTACTGGCGCTTTCATACAAAAATGACCTGGGCAGCGCTGCCATTCGTGTGGTGCCCCCCTTGGTGCGCAGGGAATTCAGAGAGATGAAATATGTTCAGGGTGATAGTTACCTGGTATATCTGCTTCACGAGGGATTTATTTATGACCTGGTGAGACTGGCGGGGGAGATTCCCGGGTTCCAGGCTGATGTATTTTCCTCATTAAAACCGGCTTATGAAATCCCGGAAGGGATAAGGATCCATCCGTTCGATGCAAAAAAATTCAGTACATTGATGGCTTCCTGCAAGGGATTGATCACCACAGCCGGGTTTGACACTGCAGCTGAAGCTGCCTTTCATGGCATTCCGCTTGTAGTGATTCCCTCCTATAACCACTATGAGCAAAAGTGCAATGGCGCCGATATCTCCGCTAATGGGATCGGCATCGTGGCATCACAAGTTGATCGCGGAACCCTGGAGGGGATCCATTCATCGGATTACAGTGATTACAGGGCATGGGTAAGTGAAGCCGGCAAGCAGGTTATAAATAGTATAGACGAATAATATAGCTACTCTATTGGCGTTAAATAGGATATGATTCGGGGCATTATCGTAACAGGGTTGTTGTTGCTGTTCCTGCAGGTGGGCCGGGCACAGAAAGGAGGGGAATCGACTTACAGTTTTCTCGGTCTTACCAATGCAGCCAGGGTTGCTGCGTTGGGAGGAGAGGTCGTCTCATTGAGTGATGGTGATATCAATCTGGTCTATCATAACCCTGCTCTCCTCACATCCGGAATGCATAACAACCTCGCGCTTAATTATGTGAACTATTTTGCCGGTGTCAATTACGGGTATGCTGCCTACGGATACACTGTTGAGGGAATTGGAAATTTTGCCGCCGGGATACATTATGTGAACTATGGTACATTCGACCGGACTGATGAGCTGGGAGAGATACAGGGTACCTTTCGGGCCTCAGAGTATGCCATGAACCTGTTTTATTCCAGAACTTTTCTGGATACCCTGCTGTCTGTGGGGATCAACCTGAAACCTATCTTCTCTTCACTTGAGCAGTACAATTCATTTGGACTGGCTGTGGACCTGGGAGCGACCTATTTTCTCCCTAATTCCCTGACAACCTTTGGACTGGTAGTAAAAAATATCGGGACACAGATCACCACCTATACGGGAAGAAGGGAGAGCCTGCCCTTCGAGATACAGGCGGGAGTCACACAGGGACTCGCTCACGCTCCTTTCCTTTTCAGTGTCACCCTTCAGCACCTTGAACGATGGGACCTGACCTATACCGTTCCCGTAGAGGATAATACACTTTTCCCGGACACCAATTCAGAAAAGAGCGGATTTGATATTTTCGGGGACAAGCTGATGCGTCATATTGTTTTTGGCACCGAGTTTTTTCTGGGTGACAACTTTCATATTGATGCCGGGTATAATTACAAAAGGAGGAAGGAGATGATGGTGAATGCTCATCCCGGAATGGTAGGATTTTCAATGGGATTCGGATTCAGGGTATCCAAGTTCCATTTTTCATATGGCCGGGCATCCTACCACCTGGCCGGGGGGACCAATCATTTTTCATTAACCGTTAATCTTTCAGAATTTTACAGGAAGCAGAACTGAACTCAATATTTTGGGAAAATCTAAAATCATCATAGCCCTTGACGGAAACTCTTCCTGCGGAAAGAGTACATATGCAAAACTGATCGCTACGGATCTGGGTTATTCATATATCGATTCAGGAGCAATGTACAGGGCGGTAACGCTGGCTGCAATGGAAGCCGGATTGTTCGACGAAACCGATGCACCCCCGGTTCATGAGATTGAAGCGTTGCTCAGCAAGATTGAATTGAAAATAAAATTCAATCCCGAAAAAAAGCGGACCGAGATTTTTATGAATGGGAGGATGGTCGAGGATATGATACGCAGAATGGATGTCTCGGGTCATGTGAGCTATATAGCCGCCATTTCCGCTGTTCGCAGGAAGATGGTTGAGTACCAGCGACTGCTGGGTAAAGATAAAGGTGTGGTAATGGATGGGCGTGATATCGGGACTGTGGTATTTCCTGATGCGGCCATCAAGATTTTTCTGACAGCTTCGCTTGAAGTGCGGGCAGAAAGACGCTACAGGGAATTGATTGAAAAAGGAATGGCAGCAGAATACAACGATGTCCTGAAGAACCTGGAAAAAAGGGACCATATTGATTCGAACAGGGATGACAGCCCTCTTAAAATGGCAGATGATGCCATACTGCTTGATAATAGCGATATGACCCTGGAGCAGCAGATGTCCTGGTTCAGGGAAGTGTATCAAAAAGTAATTTCCAGATCCAATGATAAAAATTGAAATAGATCCCGGTGCTGGATTTTGTTTTGGTGTGGATGAGGTGATCAAGACTGCCGAAAAGCACCTTCGAAACGGTGAAGCACTTTACGGGCTTGGAGATATGGTGCACAATACAACTGAGATGAAGCGGCTTCAAACCCTGGGTCTTAAGACCATAGACCACAGTCAGCTGTCTAACCTGCCTCCAGGGAAAGTCCTGTTCCGGGCACATGGAGAACCGCCGGATACATATAAAACTGCTAAGCAATACGGAGTAGAAGTGATTGATGGCACCTGTCCCATAGTGGCCAGTTTACAGAGAAAGCTGAAGAAGGCATATGATGCCATGGACCACAATAAAGAACAACTGGTGATTTTTGGTAAACCCACCCATCCTGAAACCATTGGATTGCTGGGACAGGTAAATGGGGATGCCCTGGTTTTAAGCAGTGTGAAAGATGTCTCGTTGATCGATCCCGGGAAGAAGGTATTACTCTTCTCCCAGACTACCATGGATCCGGAACAGTTCAAGCAAGTGGAGCGCGCGCTGGAAGTCTACCTTCAGAAGGGCTCAGGTGAGAAACTTCATGTTCATTTCAGGTCCGATTGTACCATATGCGGCCAGATGAAAAAGAGAAAACCCCGGTTGACTGCATTTGCTCCCAAATTTGATTTGATATTATTCGTGAGCGGAAAAAATTCATCCAACGGAAAGATGCTGTATGAATATTGCAAATCTCTCAATCCGTTAACCTACTGGATAAGCGGCAGTGAAGAGGTGGAAAAGCAATGGCTGGAAGGTTGTGAAAGCATAGGGATCAGCGGGGCTACATCCACCTCAAGAGTACAGCTGGAATCGGTGCTGGAACAGGTGAAGAAGTTGACCGCTTCATAAGACTTTTGTACATTACTGTCTATGTCAGGACCGGATCTGTATGCGCAGGTGATTTTGCCGCTGGCCGTTGAGGGATTTTATACCTATAAGATACCTGATGGTTTGAAGGGGAAGGTAGTTCCCGGGAGCCGGGTGCTTGTCTCTTTTGGAAAAAAGCGAATTTACAGTGCCATTGTCCGTTCCATTCAACCGGAATTTCCGGAAGGCATTCAACCAAAACAAATCCTTGAACTGCTCGATGAAGTTCCTTTGGCAGGCCCTGAACAGCTGGCGCTATGGGATTGGATTTCGGCCTATTATATGTGTACACCGGGGGAGGTATTACGCGCGGCACTCCCTTCTGGATTGCGACTTGAAAGTGAGTCCAGGGTGCGTTATAACTCCAGGTATGAGGACGATAGTGTACTGAACCAGTATGAGAGACTCCTGCTGGAGGTTGTAAAGGATCAGGGTGAGGTCACCATCGGTGACCTTCAATTTGCCGGTATCTCCAAGAATCCGGTTAATATGTTGAAAAAACTGGTGGAGAAAGGAGCAGTGGAGATCAATGAATTTGTACGTCAGGAAACTCCTCAGAAAACGGTGACATACCTCCGTTTTAAGGATGGGTTCAGAACAGGGAAGGCCCTCAACATTCTGCTGGATCAGCTTGAGCACGCTCCCCGTCAAAAGGAATTAGTGGAGCATATGCTCTCCATTTTAGGAACAGAAGAGGCAGAGCTGGGAACAGCCCTAAAAAAGAGAGAGGTTCTCGATGATCTGGCATCCCCGGGTGCCTTGCCGGCCCTTATCAAAAAAGGGGTGCTGGAGCAATTTGACAAAGAGGAGATGGGAACAGATACCGGTAGCGATACCGACAGGGAAACAGCTAAAACACTGAGTAGTGACCAGCAGGAAGGATTGAACAGCATCCGTGAACAATTTCTCACCCACCAGGCAGTGTTATTACATGGTGTAACCTCCAGCGGAAAAACGGAACTCTATATTCAACTCATCAGCGAAATGCTTGAGCAGGGCAAACAGGTGCTTTATATGCTTCCGGAGATAGCCCTGACCACCCAGATCATCCAGAGGATAAGCAGGGTATTTGGCAGCAGGGTGGGGGTATACCATTCCAGGCACAGTGATTCAGACCGGGTTCATGTTTACCGGAACCTGCTGGGGCTGACCGATGATGAAACATATGATGTGGTGATCGGAGTCCGTTCGGCCATCTTCCTTCCTTTTAAAAAACTGGGATTGATCATCATCGATGAAGAGCATGAGACAACCTATAAACAACACGATCCTGCCCCTCGCTATCACGCAAGGGATACGTTGCAGGTGCTGGCGCTCCATCATAATGCCAGGGTTTTAATGGGGACAGCCACACCTTCATTTGAGACGCTGTATAATGCCCGTACACAGAAATACGGATATGTCACCCTCAATTCCCGCTTTGGAGATATAGAGCCACCTGAAGTTATTCTGGCTGATACAAAAGTCGCAACCAAGCGTAAACAGATGGTCTCACATTTTACGCCCCAGCTGGTGGCAGCGATCAAAACGGCTATTGCCGAGGGTGAGCAGGCCATTCTTTTCCAGAACCGTCGGGGTTTTTCCGAATATATTGTCTGCAATGAATGCGGCCATATCCCTAAATGTGACCGTTGTGATGTGAGCCTCACCTACCATCGTGCCAGCGGGAAGCTGGAGTGCCATTATTGCGGGCAGAAGAAGCCCATGCCCACCGCCTGCCCTGAATGCAATGCCACACATATGACCATGAAGGGATTTGGTACAGAAAAAATTGAGGATGAACTGCCACTTATATTTGAGGGGATCAGGGTGGGACGCCTGGATATGGATACAGCCAGATCGGTAAACCAGACCCGGAAATTGATGAACCAGTTTGAGGAGGGGAAGCTGGACCTGTTGATCGGCACACAAATGATCTCCAAGGGGCTCGATTTCAGCAATGTGACCCTTGTGGGGGTGCTTGACGCGGATCAGATGCTGCATTTCCCCGACTTCAGGGCGTTTGAGCGAAGCTTTCAGTTGATCTCCCAGGTAAGCGGGAGGTCGGGGAGAAGAAAGAAGCGGGGTAAAGTGATCATTCAAACCATGGACCCGGATCACCCTGTTATTCAGTATATCGTCCATAATGACTATGAGGGCCTCTATACCGAACAGATGGAGGAGAGGCAGATCTTTGGCTATCCACCCTATAAAAGAATGATCCGGATCACTTTCAGGCATAAGATCCCATCCATACTGGATAGTGCAACAGATTTGATGGCAGGTAAGCTGAGAGAAATTTTCACCAGCCGGGTCCTTGGCCCTCAATACCCCCTTGTCAGAAAGGTCCACAATACTTTCCAGAAGCAAATCATTCTGAAGATCGAAAGGGAAGTCTCCTATGAAAGGGCAAGAGAACTTCTGAAAGAGATTCTGAACGGATTATCCGGCAACGAGGTATACCGGGCGGTCCGGATCACGGTGGATGTGGACCCCTATTGAGTTTAAAAAGTTATCATTCCTCTATAACTTTCATTTTTGTGTCAAAAAATTACAACAATGAAAGTCATAGAAGGTAACTCCCATATAGTTTTTTATAATGGCCATAAATTGTAATCATAAAAAACTATATGTACGTTTGCCCAGATTTCGATCAAGCATGTTTGAATCCACAGATTTCAAGTCCGTTTTTGACCGTTTTACCAACTATAAGGTATTGATCATCGGAGATGTTATGATTGATACATACCTCTGGGGGAACATAGGTCGTGTTTCTCCGGAAGCCCCGGTGCCCATTGTTTCCGGAGTAATTGAGGAGAACCGGCTGGGAGGAGCGGCCAATGTGGCATTGAATATTAAGGCCCTGGGCGCTGTGCCCATCCTCTGTTCTGTCATAGGAGATGATGATAGGGGCAAGCTGATCCTGGAACTGATGGAGGAGCAGTTACTTTCAGATATTGGACTGGTGGTGGACCCCCACAGGGTAACCACACAAAAGACCAGGATCATCAGCGGGAATCAGCATTTGCTCAGGGTGGATGAAGAGATGGATATCTTCCTGAATAAAAGGATCCAGGAGGAGTTTCTTGAACTTGTTTCAAGCCTCCTTGAAAGCGGCGGGATAGATGCGATTATCATGCAGGATTATGATAAAGGTGTACTGACGCCCAGGGTGATCTCGGAGGTGATCAGCGCATCAGAGAGGGTGACTGTACCGGTCCTGGTAGATCCAAAGTTCCGGAGTTTCGACCTCTATAAAAAAGTAAAGCTTTTCAAACCCAATTTCAAGGAGCTTGTGAAGGGACTTGATCTTGATGTCAGTAAGAAGGATATCGAGAAGCTTGCCGAAGCCGTCCTCCAGTTTCAGAAAAAACAACAGATAGAAAATCTGATAGTCACACTCAGTGAGCAGGGTGTACTGTCCTCGGTAGATGGAGGGCATGTGCATATACCGGCGATAAAGAGAGATATTACGGACGTTTCAGGAGCCGGCGATACGGTGATTGCTGTTGCTGCACTATGTGTGATTGCGGGTTTCTCACCTTCCGAGGTTGCAGCAATTTCAAACCTGGCCGGCGGACAGGTATGTGAAAAGGCTGGAGTGGTTCCGGTTAACCTTGAGAAGTTACTGGACGAGTGCAGGGAGCACTTTAAAAGTTCATAAAGTTTTGGTATTTTTGCCATTCAATCCGGGGTATAGCGCAGCTCGGTAGCGCGCGTCGTTCGGGACGACGAGGTCGTGGGTTCAAATCCCGCTACCCCGACTTTTATGAATTAAAACCACTTGATTATCAGGTGGTTTTATTCTTTTATGCCAAAAAACATACCCCAATAGTCCCGTAAGTCGATTTCTCAGGCAACTATTAGATGACAATGGATTGTTAGCTCTTCTTGCTTATATCAGAGACGCTTCCTTGGTACAAATTTCTTTTTTCGTGGGTCGTAATGATAGGTAGGTCCCCTTCTCCCTTTCTTGCGTGTTTTCTGTGTCAGTGGCTTTGCGCTTTGTTCTTGTGGTTCTGGCTGTTTTATGGATAATTCACCGTTTTTAGCTTTTTCTATAAATGATTCACGTGAATAATTTGCCAGTAAGGCCTTTCCGTGAAACCGAACCGGAAACAAGCAGTACAGGTTATTTCTTATCTTGAATTCATCGACATCATCAATTGATTCCATTCTCAGAAAATCAAAAATTACCGGAACCTTACTTTCCAGCCAATCAGAAGGGAAATATTTTTCTGGAAAATTAACGAGAAAATATCCATTTAAATTTGTTGGGCGCAAGTTATGTAACACTTTAAGAAATCGGGGATAATCTCTCTTTAGGCGTGTACCGTCAACAACCCAGATCATATTTTTATAGTAGTTTTCACGTGAAGTACGCTCTTCTGGATCAATGGGTGAACGCTGGAACTCAATCACCAGGCCATTACTTAATTGAACATCAGCAATGTGTTTCTCACCGTCATCGGCTTTGCAAACCACCTCCTGCCATTCTTCGGGAAAGTGCTCCTTCCACGCACGATGCCATTCTGTTTCTAGCTCCCACCAATGGTTACAATTGCTATCTTTTTTATGTGCCCAGTGGTTTATTCTTTTCGCACCACATCTGGCAATAACTTCTTCATCACAACACGGGCAGACTCCCCTTGCTCCTTTGTTGGCCTCTGTTTTTTTACCACATACAAGAGCGTATTTCATGGTACAATGATGTACTTGATCCAGCCGACCTGGCGATAGGCAGCATCCTGATCCGGTGAGAATTTACTCTTCAAGGCTGCTTCCACCACCATAACCCATATGCACTTATCCGTATAGGTGGCTTTGGATACGGCGGTATTGACTACATTTCCATCGCGGTCAACCTGTATTTCCACCGTGATTTCAATTTTATGGGTTACATCACAACCCGATGTATTCGGGAGGGGCCATGAACCCCGGGCCCTTCTTGATCCAAGACCGTAGGAGAAGGAATTATTATCCAATCCGCCTCCTGTACTGAAATTGTCTGAATCGGGACTACCGTTGGGATCGCCCTGATTTCCGCTTCCCTGGGTGATTCCCTCCTCTCCTTCGGTTTCTCCCACGCCCTGTCTGCCAAATGCATCGCGCCCCAGGTTGTTCAATCTTTCAGGCTGCTCTTGTCGTTCACGTTCAATGCGCTGTTTTTCATTATCTTCTGCTGGTTTAAACTCGCCCCTCATCAGGCTATTAATTCTTTCCTCTTGCTTCTGCCGGTTCCCTGACTTTATCAAAAACATTCTGAATGCCTCCTCGCTGCACGACAATCCAATCCTTATTCCTTCTTTTGTCTCCCATAAAATTTCTACTTCGGCATCACCAATTGACATAGGAGTAACCATGCAATGGTAATTATCAAACCTATCACAACCAGGAGGAAGTAAAATACTCTCCTCAACTCTATCATTTTCAAAGGATATGTTATTCTTTTCCAGCACCTTGATTACTTGGTCAATAGCGTGCTTATATCCAACTGGCGTCTGTTTAAAAAGCATAACATACATTTCTTCTCCAAGATCGATTAAAGCCTCATAGGGTGGATTAAAAATGAATATATCGACGACCTCCTCAATATCATATGCGGGGTAAAATTCTACTCCTGCGACAGTAACAGTAGTAGTTTCCTGAGAAATACAATGAACGGATGATATTGCGAGTGCAAAAAGAATCAGAATCCTTTTCATGGCTGTTGGGGTTTGGCTTTCATACTATCACTTAATAACAACGGCCGGAACGGTATGGTCAACGAGACCACTCCTGTATTGATATGTTCCTATATGTCTCACACATTTACCAGAAGGAATCTTGATTATCTGGTCGTCATACTAAGAAATAGATTTACCATCATAATTAATAAGCAAGACGGTTATCATATCATGCCACTTATCGGTATATGCCAATGCAATATTTGGTTTGATAACTTGACTAACCTCTAATTCGTTGGTTTCGATACAATCCCCTTTTTCGTGAAATATCGTTAGTCCATATAACCCGTCAGAAGGTTCAGAAGGTTCATTCGTATCATAATCCATGTTCGCTACTACTATAATTGTTACAACAATCCCAACAATAAATCCAAGTACAAATATTCCTACTCCTTTCATAACTGTTGGGGTTTGGGTTGACTATCTAAGTTAGCAATTCTCTTCCCACGAGTCAAACACCTCCATCGAGAGTAATAGCCAGATCATTTCTGATAGCAAACAGGGCACTCTTAACCTGTAGTGTCAGATTTACAGATTGTAATACCGTTCACGTCCGATGCACCCGACAAGCCGGTTCTTGAATGTCAATGATTTAGGGTTGATATTAAGGATGTAAGTACGGATGGAGTACCCCAAAAGCCGCAATTCTAATTTTATTTGTTTAGAGATCAATCCCTGTCAGAGTTCTTCTTTTGTTCCACCTGTTTAACATCTTCGCCATATCAATTTCAGCATTATCATGGTGGATTTTGCTTATTGATTTGATCAAGTACCGAACAAGCCAACCCAAGGAAAATGCCGTTAATATCCACCCTATCGCAAGTAACAATCTGTATTTTTCAATATTTATAGTTCCCGTCCGAAAAACGAAGAAACCTGCCAAGAGTAATGCTATAATAACAGCATTCACAATATACGTGATCTTCGTTCTGTAAATGAACGTATCAATCCGTTTTTTCCGTAATATTATTTGAACGCACGTATCGCGTATTTCTACTTGATATTTGTTTGTCTTCTTTGTTGATGTGATAAGGTCATGGATCACTTTCAATCCCTCATAGGTAATATCTTCCATCGTGTCAAGGTCATTGGCCATTTGGGAGAACTTGAACTTCTGAAAAGTTGGTTCTGGCATGGCTTTCTGCGCCATTTCGGATAAATTCGTATCAGATCTTCTTAGCCACATATCAATAAACCATTGTGACGAACCAGGGAGATCCGCTTTTAAACTGTCAATTTTGAATACAACAAATGCACCCGTAATGGCAAGGATTGCACCAAGCACCTGTGGTAGCGTGGAATAGAAATATTGAAGGTTTGATAAAAGAGCGGCTTCTTCCGGACACATATATTTTTTATTTAATCGTGAAAGTGTAGTAATTATCCAAAACTAAACATTTAACTATTAAACAAAAAACCCAGCCGGAACCTGTCCGGCAGGGGTAACCAAGCAAATGGAGACTATGTTCCAGACTGGTATACTTATAAAAACCATTCCCAAGCACACAAAATATAGGTTGGTCCTCTTTAAATCCATCAATAGCGATTTCAGATTATTTTAGTAAAGTTAAAAGCCATTCCCCCGGGATAACGAGCCACTCTATGGCGAGTAATCCCCTACCGGGATCAGGAGGATTCTTGTTCGTCTTTTCGTTTGAAACCAACCTGATTCCGAGGTTCTGGGTTGGTATGTTTATCCATTAGCTCATTCAAGTAACTGAATAACAGTTCGATATCTTGATCATGATTGTCAAGTTTGTTTTTAATCATTTGGATATCCAATTGCATATTCAATGTGATCGATAACATTTCCCGCATCTTAACAAATATCTCGATGATTCTAATACTCACTTGAGTAGCACGTTTACTTTTTAGTACATTGGCCAACTGTAGCACACCATGCTCAGTTTATGTAATCAAAAAGGTTATGTAAACTTAAGCTCCTAATACGCTTATTCTCAGCTATAGACTCTGACTTTTATTTACATAATTCTCAGCCTTTTCTAGAAGCTTTTCAACCAATTT